>Ga0335078_10000026_pt1 | contig 286994 bp, 241 predicted proteins | sample Lox_Sample_32_FD_206711 | JGI IMG/M metagenome (GOLD analysis project Ga0335078, IMG submission 206711) | Soil microbial communities from Loxahatchee National Wildlife Refuge, Florida, United States - Lox_Sample_3.2 | ecosystem: Environmental > Terrestrial > Soil > Wetlands | place: USA...
CGTACATGATCTTCTGGCCGATCCACTGCATCAGGTAGACCTGCACGAACTGGAAGAAATAGGCCGAGACCAGCATGGCGAGGTAAATGGCGGCCAGGCGGCTCACGCCCTGCACGGCGCCGGTGGGAAGCAGCCGGGCAAGCGGACTGTGGTAAGCCACCCAGTGCGCCACGGCGTTGGCAGGATCGTTTGCGGCGGAGCCGGGGGCAAGGTAGCGGTCGACGGCTACCATGACGAGGATGGGTCCGGTCACATCGCACAACGATTTCAGCGAGACGGCCAGCGAGGCGATGGTGGCCTGAACCCAATAGGGGCGCAGGTAGCGGCCGAGACGACGCATCAGCCGCGCGTCGTATACCTTGCCGACGGGATCTTCCTCCTGCCTCGGCTTGGGCTCTTCCGTGCCGGGCCGGAGCTTCGGCTCTTCGGCGCCGGGTTGTGTGGGTTGCTTGTTGTCGTTATCCGCCATCGGCCGAGGTGGGGAACGCTTCCACTTCCATTGTACGGGGAGCGATTAAGGCTGGTCGATTCCATTGCGATTAGTGTGGAATGGCCGTTCGAGAACTTCTTCGTGAAAGTCGAAGATTCGCGAAAGATGCGCCGATAACGCCTCACTGGTCTCGATTCGCCCGCTCACCCTCCGCCACAGGCCTCGACTCCGGTTTCGGCGCGGGTTTCGCCCCCGGCCTGGGCTTCGGCTGCGGCCGCGAGACACCCATGCTCAGCAGCACGTAGCCGAATCCCTTACGCAGCAGATCGCCCAAGCTCATGGTTCCACTTCCCTCCGTTTCGCGCGGGCGCGGTCGCCCGATTCTCAGCTCTAGGGCTTCTCTGCCGGAACGGCTGCGGACGGCGCTTGAGGCTCTTCGCCGCGCACAATCTGCACGGCTGCAGGCGGCAGAGGCTTGTCGGCGTTGGCCAGCAGCAGGCTCACCTGCCACATTTGCGTGTCCGTCAGCACGCTCTTGAAGCTGGGCATGCCCGTTAGCCGTATTCCGTTGGACACCTTCCAATAGGTTTCGCCGGGCAGGTCGTCGCTCACTCCCACCACGTCGCTGTTTTTGTGCTTCTCCCACAACTGCGGGGCCCTGGGATACATATGCGCAGCGAAACTGGATGGCTTGCCGTAAAAGCCATGGCAGGTCGCGCACTGGTCGTGGTAAATCCCCGCGCCCGCAATGAAAGCCGCTTCGTCGGCCTGGATCGGCGGCGTCGAAACGATGTCGCGACCGATGCGCGCGTCCAGCGGAATTTGCGTGATCCATCGCTCAAAGGGCAGCGGCGAGTCGGCCACGGCTACCGGTGGATGTCCCCAGCGAAACCACCCCAATACCGCCAACGGTACCAGGATCACTCCCAGAATCACCCCAAAGATCAATTTCCCCATCGACTTACGCCCCTCCTTAGCCATCCATACTATCTTGCCCGGGGCTTGCAGATAATTTCGCCCCTTTCCACCACAATCAAAATATCCCGTCCCAATGGGCTTCAAGTTGCCGGGCGCATCGGCGCCTGCACGCGGCCGCGCGTTTGGCCGCCTGTCCGGGACGTGTCAAAGAAAGGAACTCCCTCATGGCAGATCACTCCAGCATGAAGCTCGGCCGCAAGGCCGTGAAAACCGACACGCGCACCCTGGCGATGGCCAACTACCTGACCCCGGATCTCGCGGTGCCGCCACCCGCGGTGGACTGGACCAAGGGCATCACACAGTGGGGCATGATGCTGAACGACACCCTCGGCGATTGCACCATTGCCGGCTGCGCGCACGCGGTGCAGGTGTGGACCGCGAATTCCGGCGGCCAGGTCACCGTCCCCGACGCGACCGTCGAGAAGTACTACGAGAAGTGGGACGGCTACAATCCGCGCGATCCCGGCACCGACAACGGCGGCGCTGAGCTGGATGTGCTGAATGCGTGGCACAAGCAGGGCTTTGCCGGCAATGCCTTGCTGGCCTTCGCCGACCCTACGCCCGCCAACCTCGCTGAAGTGCGGCAGTCCATCGCTCTCTTCGGCGGCGTATACATCGGGCTTTCGCTGCCTCTCACGGCACAGAAGCAGGACGTCTGGGACGTGGTGGCCGGCGGCGGCGACGATGCCCAGCCGGGCAGTTGGGGCGGGCATTGCGTCTTCGTTCCCCAGTACGACCAGAACGGATTTACCTGCATCACCTGGGGCCAGTTGAAAACCATGACCGTGGCGTTCTGGAACGCGTATTGCGACGAGGCGCACGCGCTGCTGGCCATGGACTGGCTCTCAGTGAAAGGCGCCCCCTGCGGCTTCGATCAGGCGCAGCTGCAGGCGGACCTGAAAGCGATTGTTTAGCGGCGCACGGTGCCGGCGCGCCCCTGCGGGCGTCAAACCAGTGCAAGTCATTGGCCATAACCGGCACGAGCCTCCCCTCGGATGTTTTAATACCAATGGGGGGAGCGGCGCTGTCGCGATCGTCTCTCGTACTCCCGTGGAGGAATCCCGATACCGATGCGCTCTTTTCATCGTCTTGCACTCTTGCTGGCGTTGGCCTTGCCGGCAGTTCCGGGTCTGACCCAAAGCTCGAGCAGCCTTGCATCCACTCCCGCACCGGATCCACCGGCAACCGCTGGACAGTCGTCGTCGCAGGCCGGCCAGGCGCCGCAGGCCTCCAATCCATCGCAGCAGCAGACCTCCAACAACGTGCAGGATCGCATCCGCCAGCGCCGCGAGGCGCGCCGCGCCACGGCTATCCACGATGCCTACGACCATCGCTGGGAGACCTATATCAACACCGACTACCTGCGCTTCCAGCCCGGCCCAGGCATAGTAGGCAGCAAGCCATTGCAGCGCACCACCTTTTACGCCTGGGAAACCGGCCTTACCCGCTTTTCAAGCGAGCGCCTGGGCTACACGTTCGACGCCCGCGGCTACTTCGGCAACGCATACGTCGGCCAGAACCAATACAGCCAGGGCGCCTTCACCCGGTACAGAATCAGCATGTACAACGTGCTCGCCGGGCCTATCTACCGCTTTTACGTACAACCCAAATTCGCCATCTCCGGCCGCGTCATGGCCGGCTGGGCATTGGGAAACTTCTCCGGTGACACCAACGGCATTTCGCCGCCGCTTGTCGGCCTCTACCCCGATGCCAATACCTTTGCCGTCAGCGCCAGCGTCATCGGCGAGTACAACATCACCCCCAGCGTCGCTTTGAAACTCGCGCCCGAGTACTTCACCACCGGCTTCGGCTCAACCATCCAGAACAGCCGCGGATTCACGGCCGGAGTCATCTACCGCTTCGGCAAGCAGTGAAAAAGCAGGGAACAGGGAATAGGCGACAGGGATTAGGAAAGCGCGCAGCAAGCGGGCAAGCCCGGATTTCTGTTCCTGGTTGCCTGTTCCCCGCTTTCCTGCTCCCTCTATAATTGTTCCCGCCATGAAAAACCCAATCTCTCGCCGCGATTTTCTGCAGTCATCCACGCTCGCTGCAGCGTGCGCTACCACCGGCATCGGCTCCGCTCTCGCCACGCCGGCCCACGCTGAAGCCGTCCCCGCTTCGGGCAAGCCGTCGCCCATCAAGCTGGGCCTGGCCAGCTACACCTTCCGCAACTTCACCCGCGTGCAGATGATCGGCTTCATGAAGCAGCTCCACGTGATGGACCTGAACTGCAAGGACACCAAAGACCACCTCCCCATGGACCCGGCTGACGAAGCGCAGGCGGTTGCCGACTACGCGGCCGCGGGCATCAAGCTCCACGCCGCCGGAACCATTTACTTTCCGAAAAACGACGATGCCGATATCCGCGGCAAGTTCGAGTACGTCAAGCGCGCCGGCATCAACGTGATCGTGGCCGGCGACCCCACGCCCGAGTCGCTGCAGTGGATTGAAAAGTACGTCAAGGAATACGACATCCGCATCGCCATCCACAATCACGGCCCCGAGGACAAGTTCTTCCCATCGCCGTTCGACGTGCTGAAGACCATCAAGGATATGGACCCGCGCATCGGCTGCTGCATCGACATCGGCCACGCCGCCCGCGCCAACGCCAACCTGGTCGAGGCCATCTACGCCACCGGCCCGCGCCTCTATGACATGCACGTCAAGGACCTCGCCAACTTCACCAGCCGCGAGAGCCAGGTTCCCGTGGGCGAAGGCATCCTGCCCTTCCGCGAAATCTTCGAAGCGCTCATCAAGATCAACTACCAGGGCTTCGTCGATCTCGAATACGAAATCCATCCCGACGATCCTATGCCCGGCGTCATCGAGAGCTTCGCCTTCATGCGCGGGGTGCTGGATGGGATGGGGTATTTGACCAAGGTGGCAGGCTAGCGAGCCGGAAGCTATCGCGGACCGCAGTGGCAGTTTCGATTTCGACCAGCGCCACCTCAGCTCGCGTCGACCGGAGCGGAGAGTTCAGGAGGAAGCGCGGGCGATCGATAGAGCAAGGCCGGCAGCAACATAAAAGCGTACGAGGAGGCGGCGACCGCCAATGCGCAGCCCGCGTACCACCATTGCGCATCGAGCACGGCTGAGCCGGAAACCGCAGCTACAAACGTGACGCACCCAGGCACGAGGAATCCTCGCGCTGTCCCGGCAAAGGTCGGGTTCGTAAAAGGCTGCCCGCCACCGGGATTGAAACCGCTGATCGAAGTTTTCTCCTGCGAACCCTCCGTGACCCTCCATCGTTCGATCGACCTGAGCAAAAGGCGCTGGGCGGGAAGCCAGTCAACCGGATGCAGGATGAAAGCCAGCATCTTGCCGGTTTCAGGTTGGCGAAACCTGACCATCGGCTGCTTTCTGATCCAGTTCGAGGGTGATGCAGCCACCATGCCCGTTTCCGCCACGTCAGCAGGATTGAGCGCGATGGTGACGCGCTCGCTCTGATAGCAGAGCCTGCCGCGTTCGAACCGGAAGAGTCCGGCATCAGAGAAACGGAATCCGTTGTAGAGGCGTGCTTCCCCATCCATTGCGAGGCCCACGAGTTGTCCGCCGATGCCCAGTTTGGCCTGGAGCTTGCGGCGCAGCCTGGCATAGTTCATCGCCATCAATGTTGCCGCCAGGCCTTTTGTGAATATGCATCCAATCGCGATGCCTGCAATGACCTGGACCACTCCATACTCGCCCGCATTGAAAGCCCCAAATCTGATCAGCAGCCACGCAATCGATAAGCCGGCGCCGCAACTGCCCAGAATGGTCACCCAACCATAGATTCCTGCATTGACCGTTTGCCAGCCCGGCGTGAAGATTGGCCCGTCGCTCTCTTCTTGAGGAAGCTGGTAGCGGTCGCCCCGATCGTCCTGGTTGCACAAGCTGTCCACTTCCGCAGCGTCCAGCCTTGCCGCGGCGGCGAGCGCGCGGATCCGCTTCAAAGTGGACGGATGGGAGGAAAACCACTCGGCCACCGCGTTCATATTGGCGGAACCGTTCTTGCGAGCGATTCTGGCCAGGGAGCTGATCATGGCTCGCGGATCGCCCGTGAGCGCGGCGGCGTTGGCATCTGCGGCAAACTCGCACTTGCGCATTCCACGCAAGCCGGCAACGAATACCGCGATCGGCAACAGCACGGCGGCGAACAGCCCGCCCGGCAACAGGACCAGCTGGTCACGGATGGGTGTCTCGCACATGACCATCGCCAGCATCAGGGCTAACCACACCGCGCGGTTGGAATGACGAAAGTGCGACAGCTCGTGTGCGGCAACAGCATCGACCTCGCGCTTGCTGAGCGAGCGGATCAAGGGAGCTGTGAGGAAGATGCTCCTCCGCGGCAAGGCAAATGCGTTCAAATGATCAGAGCGTGTTGAAAACGAAATATAAACTTTTACCTGCGGGCACCCAGCTTGGGCGGCGAGGGCCGACAGGCGCTGCTTCAATTCGCCGCTGCTCACCTGCCTCAGCGTGAAGCGCCCTTTGGCCCGCAGCCAGAATCGGCGCAGAAGCAGGATGATGGGCGCGGCTGCCAGCCAGATGAAGGAGAGGGTCAAGCTTCCGTTGTTCAGCCATGGAAAAGCTCCCACGGCGCAGGTCAGCAACAGGGGAATGACTGCAAGACTCTGCAATACCGCGCCCGCCCTCCCACTTTGCGCCGGGTTGGCCCGTATCCTGTTGCCCAGGGCAACCCCGATTCCAACGCAAAGCAATGGCGGCCAGAAATCCACGAGCAGCGCTGCGAGATGAGCGTATGGCGTCCCGAAGAGGAGAATCCGTAGGGGCGCGTCTGCCTGGAACTGTGCCGCAGCCGCCATCCAGATCATTGTGCCCAACAGGACCGCGGAACGGCTCAGAACCTCCAGCCCCGCTCGCGATATCGCGACCGAAATGAGGACAAGAGCCAGAGCCAGCGCAAGAAGAGGAAGATAGATGCCGGCCAATTGATCGGGCAGGTAGCCGAAGCGCAGGTGGATCGCCTGCGGCGGCTTCCCCGCCTCGAAGCGGATAGAACGGCTGATGCGCCCGCTCCCCTCTTCATCGCCGGACATGGGCAGTGAGACGGAGTCGAATCCGAGGCGCGGAGCGTGCAGCCAGAGTTCCATCCCGGTGGTCGCATTCAGACGTTGTGCGATGGGCGCTACATCCACCACTGCTTCCAGCGCCAGGCCGTCGCGGCGCAATGCGCTTGAACAGACGACGGTATCGGACCTTGGGCCTTCAGTTCTTGCGCTTCCATGGCAATGTATGACCTGCTCCAGGACCCCAGACCCTTCCCATCCGGCATCCCTGGACCAGGCGCTGACGGAAACCTCGCCGGAGAGATTGGTGCTGACGTGCAGATTGAAATCCGGCCGGCGGTCCGGGGCAGTAACCAACTGTGCCCGGCCTGATGAGGCCGTAACCAGCCACAACGCGGCGGTCAGGAGAGCGATTTTCCGGTCTGCACTCATGCGGCGCCCGCTGTAACTCTCGCATGGCACTCGGAATGGGTACAATGCCCCGAATTCGTCATCGCCCCGGCGATACGGCGGTGTGCTCATCAGGCTGCGGCCAGGGCTGTCGGTCAGCCGTTTGCTCGGACTAAGTCTTGGATCGCGTCACTCCCTGCGGGTCGTGCAGGATGAGGACGGCGATTTTCCACCCGGCTTGCGCCTTGTGCATCACGTAGGTGACGCCGACGTTTTCCATTTCCTGTTCGTCGCGCCGATAACGGATAGCGACGCCTGTGACCAACGTCGAGTTCGCGCTCAACGGGTCCACGCGCCCGACGCTCAGTTCGCTGCGGCCGAATTCCTTGCTGCGAAGGCCTTCCATGGCGGGACCGAGAACGCCAGCGACACAGGCGAAGTTGGGCGCCGCAATCACGCCTTGCGGGCCGATAAGCAGGGCCGGCTCGTTGAAGTAGGGCTTGAGCGCCTGGACGTCGAGAGTGCTGAAGGCGCGGTAGTAACCGGTCAGCGCTTCCAGCGCGCCAGATTCATGTGCCGTGGTGTCCGGTGCATTCATACCAGCATCTTACCTGCGGGTGGCATTCCTGCGGCAAGGGGCTACGCCTTACCCTATGGAATGTGCTTCCCCGGAGGCTCAACACAAAATGAATATCGATTCAAGGCTGCACAAAAGGACAGTGAGCGTTCTTGCGCTCGTTGCCGCCGCGTGCTGCTGCGCTCTGGCCGGACGAACCGGAGCCCAAGCCCAGCCGCCTCCCAGTATCGTGGGCAGTTCGCCCTTGCCCGGCCTGTCGGGCGCAACCGGCTGGATCAATTCCAGGCCGCTGACCGCCAAAGATCTCAAAGGCAAGGTAGTTCTTGTCGACTTCTGGGCCTATTCGTGCATCAACTGCCTGCGCATGCTGCCTTACATGGAGGCCTGGGCGGAAAAGTACAAGGACAGCGGTTTGGTGGTGATCGGTGTGCACACGCCGGAATTCGATTTTGAAAAACAGCAGGCCAACGTGGACAAGGCGATCAAGAAGTTCGGCGTCACGTTTCCCGTGGCGCTCGACAGCAACCAGGCCATCTGGAACGCGTTCCACAACGAGTTTTGGCCAGCTGATTATTTCATCGACACCAGGGGCAAGGTGCAATACGAGCACTTCGGCGAGGGCGACTATGACGAGTCGGAGCATTGGATCCAGAAACTGTTGAAGGACGCCAATGCGGCGTCGATGCCGGCAACGGCTGTGAACGTTCGCGGGGCGGGCGTTGAGGTTGCGGCCGACAAAAACGACATGCGCTCGCCCGAAACCTATATCGGCTTCGCGCGCGCCCAGAACTTTGCGTCGCCGGGCGGCATCAAGGAGAACCGGGAGAAACTCTATGCCGCGCCGTCCAAGCCCTGGCTGAATGAGTGGGGATTTAGCGGCGATTGGGTCGATCACCCGCAGTTCGCGGAACTGCAAGCGGCCGGCGGCAAAATCGTGTTTCGTTTTCATGCCCGCGACCTGCACCTTGTGCTCGGCCCGCCGGCTGACGGCAAGCCCGTCCGCTTCAGGGTGACCATTGACGGCCAGGCGCCCGGCGAGAATCATGGTGTGGACACTGACGCCGATGGCAACGGCGTGGTGAAGGACTATCGCCTGTATCAACTGGTAAGGCTGAAGGACCGCGTCGCCGATCACACCTTCACCATCGAGTTTGACGATCCGGGAGTGCAGGCGTTTTCATTCACCTTCGGATAGGCGATTGCGGGCAACAGGAAGCAGCCCCATGGGCCAGCGGCCATTCGATCAGATCATCGCCGGGATCCGCGGTTTTGCGGCGATGGCGAACGACTTGTCTTCGCTGCAGGAGTTCTGCGTCAGCATGATTGCCCGGCGACTGCCCTCGTACAACTGGGTCGGTTTCTACATGCTCGATCCCGCCGACGAGAATGTACTGGTTCTGGGTCCGTATCGCGGCGCTGCCACCGAGCATGTGCGCATCCCGGTTGCGCGGGGAATCTGCGGCGCGGCGGTTGCCCAGGGCGCGACCGTGATTGTCGATGATGTTTCCCTCGACCCCCGCTATCTCGCGTGTTCGCTCGAGACCAGGTCGGAGATCGTGGTGCCCATCCGCGCGCACGGCAAAATTGTTGGCGAGATCGACATCGACAGCCACACGCTGAGCGCATTTGGCGGCGAAGATCGCCGCTTCCTCGAAGAATGCGCAGACGTGGTGGGGCAACTTATGGAAACGATTGGAGGCCGCTGAAACCGGCAGAGGAATCTCTTGCGGGTTTTTGCGCTTCTAACCCGATAATGCCGAGGCACGCGCAAACTTGGGTAAAAGTGAACGCGCAGGTGGATCACGGCGTTGTGCCCCTGATCGAGGCTCTGAACTCCATTCCCGGGTTGCGCACCATGGAAAGCTGCGAAACCGACGGAGAGGAGGCGTGGGTGTGCTTCGATGCGGGCACGCAGAACTGGAGCAAGCTTGCGGAGATTGTTTTTGGCTGGATTGGCCCCAGGCTGGCAGACGCCTTCGGCGACTCGGTGGGCCTGGAGATGAAGTTGTGCAACGGAATCGTCATCGCGGAGATGACGGTGAACAAGTCGATGATTTCGGCGGTGAGTCAGGCCATCCGGGAGATCGCGGCGCAGTCGCGAGCCGCGTGAGCCAAAGCGCTCTGCCATCAGAAAACAGCGATCAAAGCTCGACCCGAGCAGACCCTCCCCTTCTGTTCCCTAATCCCTTTTCCCTGGCTTCTTGCTCGCTTGCTCACTGCAAGATCGGTATTCCCGCAATCCGCTTCTGCCACTCCGCCGGGCCGGTCTGGTGCACGCTGGTGCCCTTGGCGTCGACGGCCACAGTCACAGGCATGTCCTTCACCTCGAATTCGTAGATCGCCTCCATGCCCAGATCTTCAAAGGCCAGCAGCCGCGAGCCGCGGATGGCCTTGGAGACGAGGTATGCTGCGCCGCCGATGGCGATCAGATACACTGCTCCGAACTCTCGGATGGCCTCGATGGCCTCGGGCCCGCGCTCGGCCTTGCCGATCATACCCAGCATCCCGGTTTCCTTGAGCATCTGGCGCACAAAGCCGTCCATGCGCGTGGCCGTCGTCGGTCCGGCCGGGCCTACCACTTCGCCGTGCACAGGATCCACCGGCCCCACGTAGTAAATGAAGCGCCCGCGAAAGTCGACGGGGAGCTTTTCGCCGCGATTGAGCATGCCGCTCATGCGCTTATGCGCGGCGTCGCGCCCGGTGAGCAGCTTGCCGCTGAGCAAAAGCACTTCGCCCGGCTTCCACGTGGCCGCTTCTTCGCGCGTCACCGTGTCCAGGTTCACGCGCCGCGCGCCGCTGACGTCGTAGGTCAGCTTCGGCCAGTCGTCGAGCGAGGGCGGATCGAGAAAGACGGGCCCCGAGCCGTCGAGCACGATGTGCGCATGCCGGTCGGCGGCGCACTGGGGAATCAGGGCGACAGGCAGGTTGGCCGCGTGCGACGGCGCGTCGAGCACCTTTACGTCGAGGACCGTCGTCAATCCGCCGAGTCCCTGCGCGCCGATGCCCAGCCGGTTCACCTTGTCGAAAATCTCCACGCGCAGCTTTTCGGCGGTGGTTTTCGGGCCCCGCGCCATCAGCTCGGGCATGTCGATGGGGTCCATGAGGGATTGCTTGGCCAGCAGCATGGCTTTTTCCGCGGTGCCCCCAATACCGATGCCGAGAATTCCCGGCGGGCACCATCCCGCTCCCATGGTCGGCACCGTTTTCAAAACCCATTCGACGACGGAGTCCGATGGATTGAGCATGGTGAACTTGCTTTTGGCCTCCGACCCTCCGCCCTTGGCGGCAACCGTCACTTCCACGGTGCTGCCGCGCACCAGATCGACAAAGACGCAGGCGGGCGTGTTGTCGCGGGTGTTCTTGCGCGCGCCCGCGGGGTCGGCCAGAACAGAAGCGCGCAGCTTGTTGTCGGGATCGAGATAGGCCCGCCGCACGCCCTCGTCCACCATCTGCTGCAGGTCCATGGGCGGCTCGCCGGGGCCCGGCTCAAAGCGCACATCCATGCCCAGCTTGACGAAGGCGTTCACGATGCCCGTGTCCTGGCAGATGGGCCGGTGCCCTTCGGCGCACATGCGGCTGTTGACCAGAATCTGCGCCATGGCGTCGCGCGCCGCCGGCGACTGCTCGCGCTCGTAGGCCTTGGCGAGCGAGGTAATGTAGTCCACGGGATGGTAGTAGCTGATGTATTGCAGCGCTCCTGCAACGCTGGCAATGAAATCTTGCTGCCGGATGATGGTCATGTCGGCTCCCTGCACTTCTAGGGTAACGGACGTGGAGCCTCGGAGTCCTCTTCACGCTGCTCACAACGGGCGTCGCGCGATCCCATCTCGCACAGTGTGTCTTCGAGGATCGCGACCCGGTCTTTAGTCAAGAGGGCCGACCAAGCTTCGGCCCCGATCGTGGGATAGCGTAGTCTTGCAAATGCCACCCACGCACCCCGGTACTTCAGCCACGCCCGCTCGGCTTGGCGAATACCCTCGGGCTGAATTGCCCCATAACCGGGCTTTCCCGCTTCAGCCGTGGCAATTGCCTTCCTGTAGGTTCGATTCAACGCGGCATCCGCGCTCGCTGCATCGGCCGCCGATCCATGGGGAAGACGCCCACTCTCGAAGGACTTGACTGCGGCGACGAAGCGCTCTCGGAGTAATTGTTCAGCATCGAATTGCCATATTGCGCGCCCGGAGCCCGAGAGATCAATCTCACCACTTGCGTGCGTTTTCGAGTAGGCATCCTCAGCCTCGTAGAGGACGCGTAACGCTTGGCGATGTGCCGGCGGCCAATGAGCCGATAGACGATCGATGGAACTACGCCGCTCCCAATCCTGCAGCTCAGCGTTCCATGCGGCGCAAAAGCCGATCTCAGCGTGGTTCGCACCTCATCGCAATACTTGAACTTCTTCTGCGTCACATGAGGCTCATTGGGGAGCGCGAGAATGTCGCTTTTCCCATCGCCCTCCAATTCGGCCTCGCAGGCAAAGCGCAGGGCGAGGGGCTTGTTCTGTTCGACGCCTTCCCCATTTGCATAGAGAACCGCCAGCATCGCCGATCCGCCAAAGAGGCTGGCTACGGTATAGCGCGGCTCAAGCCCCGCCTGCTGCGCCAGCCGTTCCGCCCACGCGCACTGACGAGCGGCGGCATCATCCACCTTTCGGCCGATGCCTGCGTAGGATTTGTAGGAATCGCAATCCGGCCACGACCTCGGCGTAGCGATGGAAAGTGCTTCAGGCGGGAGTGGCGTCTTTAAATACTCATCGCAGTCGGTCCCGGTTGCGCCGCCGGAAGCTCCGGCCAGCGCTGCCACAGGCGTTGCGGCCACGAGCACAAGAAGTACCGCAAAGCATGGCGCTTTCATGACAACAAGCAGCATAGCGCGCCCGGCTCTGGATCGGCATCGGCGCCCATAGGGCTGCTAGCGGCTGGAAGATCGCGTCGATCCGGGAAAAACTTCGATGCAGCGCGCGGCGTTTACCGCCCGCCGCATCGAAAAGGGAGAAAGTGGTGCAAATGTGCCTGCCTGGAAGAGTGTGCGCGATGCGCGGGCCGGGATGCGTGCGTCGTGTTTCGTGGGTCGGGAAACTCGAAGAAGTGACGGAGCAAACCAGTGTAAGGTGACGCACAAGCTTGGGGCTGCCTTCGTCCACTGGCCCCGTGGTCCGCAATCCCTTACTCTCTGGTATCCCTCAGCCGGCTGCAGGATTGGTGCGGTTGTCGAGCGGCTCGCTGAGGCGCCGGCGCAGCGTGCCGGCCAGATCGGCCACGACGCGAAGGCGGTCGGCCACCGGTGCAGGCACGCCCCCACCGTTGAGCGCCAGCTGCGAGTGCAGCAGCAGGCCCGCGACCGTGGTCTTCAATTCAGCCTCAATGGCGGCCGCGGCGGCGCGGTGGGCCAGCATCTGTTCGCGCTCGCGGCGGTGCAGTGCGGCGCGAATCTCGCGGATCAACCGCGCCGCGCCGGAGACGGCAAAGCTGATCTGCAAGGGAATGGCCAGGCCCGCGTGCTCGCAGATCTTCTCGGCCGCGGCCGGATCGCACTCGGCCAGGGTCTCGTCGATGACCACGGCAAGAAACTCGCGGCTGCGCAGTGCGGCCAGCGCGGCCTTGCGGCCCTCGGCCACCTCGACCCCCATGCCCAGCTCAGCGCCCACCACTGCCGCGCAATTCTGCGCACCTTCGATTCCGGTTACCATCAGGATGCTCATTTTCAGCTCCTAACTGCCAGCTCGTAGCTTTCAGGTTTCAGGTGTCAGGTGTCAGGTTTCGGCTGTCAGCTACTGGCTGTGCGCTTTCAGCACCGCGGCGTGTGCCGCTCTTGCAGACTGCGGAGGCTCGGCACGAGATGCTGCAGCCGCAAGAAGGAAGGTGGAAGCCAGCAGCCAGGAGCCGCTTCTATCCGTCCTGCATGGGGTCGGCGATGCCGTACTCTTTCAACTTGCGGTAGAGCGTGGTTTTGCCAATGCCCAGCATCTTGGCGGCCTGCAGCTTGTCGCCTTTCAGGGTGCGGATGGCGCCCAGGATGGCCTCGCGCTCGAGCTCGGCCAGGGTTTTGACCTCAGGGGTGTTTTCGGCCCCGTCGGCTTCGCTGCCGGACGCGGCACGCCGCGCCTCCAGTCCCTGCTGCTGCAGCTGCGTGGGCAGGTCGCCCAGATGGATCACCGGCCCTGACGATAGCGCGCAGGCCCGCTCGATGGAGTTTTCGAGCTCGCGGACGTTGCCCGGCCAGTCGTAGCGCATCATGGTGCGCAGCGCCTCGTCGGAGAGGGTGAATTTGCGGCCATTCTCGCGGCTGATGCGGTCGAGAAAATGCGCCGCCAGCAGCGGGATATCCTCGCGGCGGTCGCGCAGCGAGGGCAGGCGCAGATTGACCACGTTGAGCCGGTAAAAGAGGTCCTTGCGGAAGCTCCCCTTCTCCACCATGCCGGCCAGGTCGCGGTTGGTGGCGGCCACGATGCGCGCCTTGATGGGGACGCGATGGTTGGCGCCCACCGGCCGCACCTCGCGCTCCTGCAGCGCGCGCAGCAGCTTGGCCTGCAGGTCGAAGGAGAGTTCGCCGATCTCGTCAAGAAACACCGTGCCCCCTTCGGCCGAGACCAGCAACCCGTCCTTGGAGTGGTTGGCCCCGGTGAAGGCTCCCTTCACGTAGCCGAACAGCTCGCTCTCAATGAGCGTGGGCACCAGCGAGCCGCAGTCGACGGGCAGGAACGGCTTCTGGGGATGGGGGCCGTAGGCGTGGATGGTGCGCGCCACCAGTTCCTTGCCCGTCCCGCTTTCGCCCAGGATCAGGACCGGGTGCGCGCTCTGGGCGACTTTGGAGAGAATGCGGTAGATCTTTTCCATCTCCGGGGAGCGGCCGATCATGGCCCCCAGCCCTTCGCTCATGCGCAGCCTCTCGCGCAGTTGCCGCGTCGCGGTGTCGCTCAAGTGGCTCTGCGCGGCCCGGTCGAGCACGGTGGAAAGCTCGTCCATGGCGAAGGGCTTGGTCAGGTAGTCGCCGGCGCCACAGCGCATGGCCTCCACGGCCGCGTTCACCGAGCCCGAGGAGGTCATGGCGATCACCGAGGTGTCGGGATAGAGCAGCTTGATCTCGGCGATCAGTTCCACGCCCTGGTTCGATCCGTGGGGCAGGTTGATGAGCAGAATGTCGGCCGCTCGGCTCCGCAGCAGGCTTTTGGCCTGGCCCATATCCCCGGTGCTTTCCACCGCGTAGCCCAGGCCGGCCGCGATCTCAGCGCAGGCCGTGCGCACCGCCGCGTCGGCGTCGACCACGAGTAAATGCAGCCGTAGCGCAGGCTCGGCGAGTTGGGGCAGGAACTCCATGGCCTGTGTGTTGAAGACTGTATCCAGCATTGTATTCGCCTCGCACGTGTTGGAACATCGTTAAAATTCGGGTGGCCAGGTTGTGGTGGTCAGTGATCGGTGGTCAGCGGCAGGTTTCAGGCATCAGGTTTCAGGTGTCAGCGCCTCGCTGCTTTCGCTAGTCCCTGCGTAGCTGATTTTCTGTTCCTGCTCCCTGTTCCCGGTTCCCTGCATTTCTCACCGGCAACTCGATTTCGATGCACGCCCCGTTCGGTTCGCGATTGCGTGCACAGATGCGGCCACCCGCGGCTTCCACGATGGAACGGGTGATGGCAAGCCCCAGCCCGCGATGCAGAGAGGGCCAACTGCCACTGCCCGGTTCCTCGCTGCCGCGCGTGGTGTAACCGGAAGCGAAAATCTCTTCGCGCGACTGCACGGGGATTCCCGGGCCGTTGTCTTCCACCGTGAGCACTACCGAGCCCCCCGCGCCCTGCGGCCGCTCACTTAACGTGACGTGAATCCGCCCGCCCGCCGGCATGGCCTCGGACGCGTTCTTCACCAGATTGACGAGCACGCGCGTCAGGTCCTCGCCGGTGATGCGCACCGGCCGCGCGCCGCCCTTGGTGTCCATGGTCAGCGCGATGGAAGGGCCGGCCAGGGCAGAAAGCAGGTTGCGGCTGGCCAGCAGTTCCGCAGCCAGGTTCTCCAGGGGCATAGCGGGCAGCATGTCCACGCGCCGGCCGGGGCGCGGGTTCGCGCCGGGGCCGCGGAGCAGGCTCGGTCCCGCGGTGAGCGCGGCGCCTCCGCCCGGTTCCTCGAGCGCTCGCGCGCCGCCTGCAAATGCGAGCGGCACTTGTCCACCCGGGAGGGCTGCGGCTCCGCTCAGCGGGCTTGCGACCACTGCCTGCGCGTCGAGCATCACCAGCTTTTCCACCAGGTGGCGGCTGGCCGCGGCAACCAGCCGCAGCTCGCTGCCGTAGTGCGCATAGGGCGCCGCCAGCACACCGGGCTCCTCCAGCAGGTCGCAATACAGTCCCAGCGCCGTGACCATGTTGCGCGCGTCGTGTGCCACTTCAGAAAGGGTTTCGCCCTGGCTGCGCAGAGTGGCCAGGGTTTCCACCACGGTTTCAACGCGCTTGCGTTCCTCTCCGGTCCTCTTTCGCCGCTCCCCATTTCGCTGCGCCACCTGTTCTACCGGTTGCATGGCACGATTCCTTTCGTTCAGGCGCCAGGTTTCAGGGGGCAGGCAGCAATGAGCCGTGGGCCGCAATGCACGATTCATGGATCGTGAAAAAGTGGAGGAGTGATCCCGAGTTCTTTGTTCCCTCGGTCCCCGTCTTTCTGTTCCCTGTTCCCTAATCCCTGCTTCTCCGCCGGCTTCCCGATTTCGATTTCCGCCGCGGGGTTTTCCTGTTTCTATACACGCAGCGTGCCAATCCAGAACGGATTGTCTAAGTTCCTGATAAGGGAAGGGCTGATGGCTGGCGATTGGCATATCGCGGCAGACGTTGCGCCGCAGCACAGTCCCATAATGGGAGGAGCGCGCGCCGTCATCGCGCGGATCATCTTTCCATTGAGGCAGTTAGAGGGATTTCCTGATCTGATGCGTTAAGCGTTCGATTTTCCCGCTTCGGAACCTGCAACCGGCCCGGCGCTGGCCTCCCGTGTGGTCTCCCTTAGAATCCACTTATGCACGCAACCTCGCCCTCTCTTCGGCCCGGCGGCAGAGCGCCGGACCAGCTTCGCCCGCTCACGCTGACGCCGGGATATGTTCAGACCGCCGAAGGCTCAGTGCTGGTCGCGCTGGGCAACACGCGCGTTCTCACCAACGCCACCATCGAACAGGGCGTTCCCGGCTGGCTGCGCAACGCCGGCCGCGGCTGGGTGACGGCCGAATACGCGATGCTTCCCCGCTCCACGATCACACGCACCCCGCGCGAGAGTGAGAGGGGCAAGATCGGCGGACGCACCCACGAGATTCAGCGCCTCATCGGCCGCAGCCTGCGCTCGGTGGTGGACATGCAGGCGCTGGGCGAGCGCACCGTGATCCTCGATTGCGATGTGATTCAGGCCGATGGCGGCACGCGCACGGCGGCGATCACGGGCGCGGCCGTGGCCCTGGCCCTGGCCCTGGACGCCCTGGTGAAGGCGGGAACGCTGAAGGCATCGCCCCTCAGGCAGCTGGTCGCCGCCACCTCGGTGGGCATTGTGGACGGCGTGCCCGTGCTCGATCTTTGCTACGAGGAGGACGCGCAGGCCGAAGTCGACATGAATGTGGTGATGACCGCCGATGGCGGCCTGGTGGAGACGCAGGCCGCGGCGGAGAAGGGTTCGTTTTCGCGTTCCGGTCTCAACGCGCTGCTGGATTTGGCGGAAACGGGGCTGAAGGAGATCTTTGCGGCGCAGAAGGCAGTGCTGGAAAAGGCGGGGAACAGGGATTAGGAAACAGAAAGATAAGAGGCCGAGGGATTGGCGGACTAAGGCAGCAAGGGAGCGAGAAGACTCCGCGAGCCGCGGCGAACAAATTGTTGCATCGCAGGATACAGCGGCCGAATCGACTTGCTTGGGACGGCTGCATCCACCCCTGTCACCTCCGGAAAGAAGTGCCCTCATGCCTGCAAAGAAAACCGCCTCCGCCAACAACCACGACGCCGCCCTTCGCAAGCACCTGCTCGAACTCACCGGCGGACACGCCCACGCCGATTTCGACACCGCCATCCGCAACCTGCCGGCCGCGCTGCGCGGCAAGCGTCCCAGGGGCGCGGAGCACTCGCCGTGGGAGGTGCTGGAGCACATGCGCATCGCGCAGTGGGACATCCTGGAGTTCTCGCGCAATCCCGCGCACCAGTCGCCGCCGTGGCCCGGCGGCTACTGGCCAATGACTCCCGCGCCGCCCGACTTAGCCTGGGACAAGAGCGTGCGCGCCTTTCGCAGAGACCTGAAGGCCATGGGCGACCTGGTTGCCGACACGTCCACCGATCTATACGCCCCCATCCCCCATGGCGACGGCCAAACCATCCTGCGCGAAGCGTTGCTCCTGGCCGACCACAACGCCTACCACCTGGGCGAGTTGGTGCTGCTGCGCCGGCTGCTGGGAGCCTGGAAATGAAAGGTGTCAGGGATCGGGTCTCAGTGGTCAGCGAACAGTGAACGGTGAACGACAGACCGCGGCGCTCGTGAATCGCGGTTCGTGATTCCTTCGTGAATCGTGAAGAAATGACGCCTCAGCCCCTCAGTCCCTTAGTCCCGGGTCCCTTAGTCCCTGTTTTTCCGTTCCCTGTTTTCCTGGTCCCTTGTTCCCTCGGTCGCGGCCGTGGGCCCCGGCGCGTGAGTTGCGCGCGCTGGGCTGGCTTGGTCCCTGCCTAGCGAAGCACCGCAGCCAACAGCAAGGTCAGTACCAGACCCGACACCGACAGCACCGTCTCCAGCACCGACCACGTCGCGAGCGTGGTCTTCACGTCGATGCGGAACAGCGAGCCGACCAGCCAGAAGCCTGAATCATTCACGTGGGACAGCAGGAGCGAGCCGGAGCCGGTGGCCAGCACCAGCATCTCGGGGCGCACGCCCATGGTTGCGGCCAGGGGCGCCAGAATGCCGGAGGCTACCGCCATGGCCACGGTGGCCGAACCCATGGACACGCGCACTGCGGCAGCCAGCATCCACGCCAGAACCAGCGGCGGCATGTGGGCATGCATGGCCAGAGTGACGGCCGCCTGCGCAGCGCCCGAGGCGCGCAAAACTCCGCTCAGCCCGCCCGCCGCGGCCAGGATCACCAGCGGCCCGGCAATGGGGCCGAAGGAATCCGCGCTCAAGCGCCGCAGGCCGCCGCGTACGCGATAGTCGCGGTCCTGCACTCTTGGGCCGAGAGTTGCGAGAGCCACTAAAGCTCCGATCACCATGGCGACATCCGGGTAGCCGGCGAGGTGAATCCATTGATTGGCCCGGCTTCCGCGCGCGGTCATGGCATCGGCCCATCCGCCCAGCAGAATCAGCGCCACCGGCAGCAGGATGACCGCAATGGCGCGCAACGCACCTGCCGGACGCGGAAGCACCACATCCGGACCGGCTGCAGCTATCGGAAGCGCGGCATGGTGCGATTCGTGCGCGGCAGCGATCGCCGGCAGAGGCGCATCGCCGGCGAGCTTGCGCCGCCGCTCCCAAAGACGAAACAACACGCGTTGCAGGAGCGGCCCTGCGGGAACGGCAGCCGGCACGCCAACCGCCAGCCCCCAAAACATCACGTGGGCCAGATCGGCGTGGTACTCCGCCGCGGCCAGCAGCGCGGCCGGATGCGGCGGGAGCAGACCATGCGTGATCGAAAGCCCCGCCAGAACGGGCAGGCTGACCAGAATGGGCGGCCGCCCGCTGCGGCGCGCCGCGTCGGCAATGATGGGCATGAGCAGCACCAGGCCAACCTCGAAAAATACGGGAATACCGACCAGAATGCCGAGGCAGAGCAGCGCCCAGGGCATGCCGGCGGGGCCGCATCGCTCCACCATGGCTTTGCCCAGCGCCGCGCCCGCACCGGAACTGGCCAGCAACTGGCCCAGGAGCGCGCCCATCCCCAGGATGATGGCGATGCGCCCCATCATGTCGCCGACGCCGGCGGTAAACGCCAGCGGAACTCTTTCAAGCGGCAGCCCCGAGGCCAGGCCCAGCGCCAGGGCCGCGACCGACAACCCAATGGCCGCGTGGACGCGCAGCCGTCCGACGAGGAGCAGCAGCAGCGCCACCGTGCCGGCGATACAGGCCAGCAAATAACCGGTGGGGGCGGAGGCGGCGATGGGAGTCACGCGCAGATTATATCCATTGGCTGGGGGCAATCGGAGAGCAGGCCCATGGATCTGCGTCCGTTTAGGGAATCGCGCGATTTCGGGCCGGAGTTCCAAGTTTTGCAGATGATGAGACGCAGGTTTCGACCTTTTGCCGGGGTGGTTCGTCTAGCAAAATAGGGGCGGCGTAGACGGATCCGGCGGGTGCCCTAAACCACGGAGCAAGACCTTATGAGATCAGGGAGAACGACGCGTGTGGTGTGGGCATTGGCGGCACTGTTTCTGGCCGCGCTGCCCGCAGCCCGGGCGCAGGCAACGCACTACCTGGGCGCCATCACCGCCATCAACGGCGACACGCTGACCGTGAAGACCGACGCCGGCGACGTGCACCAGGTCCAGATTCCCTCCACCACGCAACTGAAGCGCATCGAGCCGGGTCAAACCGACTTGAGCAAGGCCGAGCCGCTGGACTTCTCGAGCCTGGCCGTCGGCGACCGCGTGCTGGTGAATCTCGATCCCAACGCCACCGGTTCCGTGCCCCAGGCCGTGCGCGTCATCGCCATCAAGAAGGCCGACGTCACCAAGATGCAGCAGTCGCAGCAGGAGGAGTGGGCGCAGGGCGTGCACGGCCTCGTCAAGAGCGTCGATCCCGCTTCCGGCGTGATCGTAATGAGTGTGCGGGCCGGCCTGGTGACTAAAATCGTGACGGTCACGGTCACCAAATCCACCATTCTCAAGCGCTATGCGCCGGGGTCGGTAAGCTTCGACCAGGCCCAGCCTGCGCCCATTGACGCCGTCAAGCCCGGCGACCAGTTGTCGGCGCGCGGAACCAAAAATGCCGACGGCACCGCGATCACCGCCGATGCCGTGGTTTCAGGCAGCTTCCTCAGCGTAGCCGGCACCGTGATTTCCACTGACACCGGCGCTTCCACCGTCACCGTGAAAGACCTGAAAACCAAAAAACCGGTGACGATTCACATCACCACCGATGCGCAGTTGCGCCGCCTCGACGACACCATGGCCACGCGGCTGGCGGCAATGCTCAAAGGCAACCAGGGCGGGTCAGGCGCCGGGCGCCCAGCCGCGAACGGGCAAGGCGGTGGCGGGCAAGGCGCAGCCGGGGGCGGGCAACGCCGATTTGGCCAGGGGGGGGGCATGGGCGATCTGGAAACCGTGCTCGACCGCGCGCCCGCCATCCAGCTTGCCGGCCTGCAAAAAAATGAAGCCGTCATGATCGTGGCCACGGAGGATGCGTCGGGGATCAATGCAGTCAAGCTGCTGGCCGGGGTCGAGCCGCTGCTTGAAGCTCCCCAGGCACAGGATCTTCTGGCCAGTTGGAGTTTGAATCAAAGCGCTCCTGAAGCGCCGCAGTAAGCGGGTTTTAGGAACTTTTCAGCATCGCGAAATTTGGGGGGATCGTGTATTCAAATCAAGTCCAGGCAGGCAGAGGAATCGTTTACGCAAAATCAAGCTTCCCACTTCATACCTTCTTCCTCTTCTTCATTTTCATAGCGGCCGTAACCGGCATCGGTGCGCAGACGCAGTCCACACCGGCGGCCGCGGCGCCCGCTCCAGCGGCCCCGGCGCCCGCGCAAGCCGCTCCTCAAGTGGCCACGCCTGCGCAGCCCAGCGCCGCCAGCGCGGGCGTGCTGCACGGCCATATTGCCGATCCCACGGGAGCCATGATTCCCGGCGCGCAGGTCACGGTGACGACGGCGCAAACCGGCCAGAGCGTGGGCAACGCCACTTCGGATCCGGCCGGCGGCTACCAGGTGCGCGGCCTCGCGGCAGGCAGCTACGTCATTCAGGCCAACTTTTCCGGTTTCGCGCCCTTCGTCTCTGCTCCCATTCAACTGAGCGCGGGCCAGTCGAAAAACGTCGACATCAAAATGGCCATTGAGTCTGCCGACGTGCAGGTAGTGGTGACGGACGAAGGCGGGCCGACGGTGAGCACTGAAGCCGGCGCCAATGCCAGCGCTATCGTTCTCAAAGGCACCGACCTCGACGCCCTCTCCGACGACCCCGACGAGCTTTCCAACGAATTAACGGCGCTGGCCGGACCTTCGGCAGGTCCCAACGGCGGCCAGATCTACATCGATGGATTTACCGGCGGCCAGCTGCCGCCCAAGTCGGCCATCCGCGAAATTCGCATTAATCAGAATCCGTTTTCAGCCGAGTTCGACCGCATCGGCTATGGGCGCATCGAGATTCTCACCAAGCCGGGCAGCGACACCCTGCATGGGCGCTTCTACGGCCAGGGCAACGACGATACCTTCAACACCGGCAACCCTTTCACCGCCCAGCTGCCCGCCTATTACAGCTACCAGTACAACGCCACGGTCAGCGGCCCTCTCTCCAGGACGGCCTCGTATTTCGTCAGCGTGGAAGACCGCGAGATTCAGACCGACAACGTGTTCTACTTCCCCGGCCCCGGCGCGCCGCTGTACAACGCAAGCAGCAATACCTGGTCGCTCACTTCCGGCCCCACGCCGGTTTCGGGCAGCCTCTTCAGCCCCGCCAATCACCTTGAAGTTTCGCCGCGGCTCGACCTCCAGCTGGGCCAGAAAAACACCCTCACCCTGCGCTACCAGTTCTTCCGCAACAATGTCTCCGATAGCCTGAGCGGCTCAACCACCTTCCCGAGCGCAGCCAACTCATCCAGCTCCATCGAGCACACCGTGCAGTTCGACGATACCCAGATCATCAGCGACCGCGTCGTCAATGAAACGCGGTTTGAATACCGCCGTGCGAACTCCACCGGGTCGCCTTTCAGCACCACGCCCACCTACGGCGTGCCGGGCGTCTTTACGGGCGGCGGAAACGGCGCGCAGTTCACTAATTCGCACGACGACCACTTCGAGCTGCAGAACTTCACCACCTTGACCAAGGGCACGCAGGCCATCAAGTTCGGCGCCTGGCTGCGTGATGATCGCCTGGCCTCATCGAACGATGGCAACTTCAACGGCAGTTTCACATTCCCTTCGGCCACGGCCTTCGTCGACACCTGGGATGGCATCTACAACACCACCCCCCAGACCATCGCGCAAATCGAAGCCGCCTGCCCCGCCACGCAGGTGAAGGCCGGCGGCTGCGTGCCCACCAAGCTCAGCTACACCATGGGGCCCATTGCATTCAAGGGGAATGTCTTCGACGGGGCGCTCTTCGTCCAGGACGACTGGAAGGTCAACAAGAATCTGACTCTGTCGGGCGGATTGCGCTTTGAAACCCAGAATCACGTTGCCGATCACGACGACTGGGCGCCACGCGTGGCCTTTGCCTACGCGCTCGACGGGCATAAGAAAGGCACCGTCGCCAAAACCGTTCTCCGCGGCGGCTTCGGCTTTTTCTACGACCGGTTTTCCGTCGGCAATCTGATGAACCTGGAGACCTTGAACGGCACGCCGGGCAAAAGCCAGACGCAGACTGTGATTACCATGCCTGACTGCTTCAGCGCCACCAGCCTCAACGACATCAGCGGCGGCGTGGCCTCTTGCGGTACAGGCTCGGCGGCTACCGGCGTCATCTACTCAATTACTCCCGGCTACCACGCGCCCTATATGGAGCAACTCGGCGCGAGCCTGGAGCGCCAGTTGACCAAAAACACCACCCTCACCGGCACCTACATGCATTCTTCGGGATTTCACCAGATGGTGGTGCGCGACTCCAATGCATACCTGCCCGGCGAGTATCAGATCAACCCCAACGATCCGGGCGGCCCGCCCATTATCAACACCAGCATCAACAACGGCACGCGCCCCAATCCCAATCTCGGCATCGTGCAGCAGTATTTCCCCGAGGCGGTGTTCTTCGAAAACCAGGTAACTGCAAACATCAACGCGCGACTTTCGCCGAGGTTCGGCGTAAACGGTTTCTATACGGCAAGCTGGGCCAACACCGACGGCGGAGGCGGAAGCAATCCTTCGAACTCGTACAATCTGCGCCAGGACTACGGCCCAGCCGCATTCATTCGCCGCCAGTTTGTGTTCCTCATGGGCAACTACACGGGTCCGTGGGCCGTCACCTTCAATCCCTTCCTGGTTTATCAATCAGGCCGTCCCTATAACCTCTATTCGCCCTACGATCTGACCGGCGACTACTTCTTCAATGACCGGCCTTCGTATGCCACCAGCGCCTCGCCCGTTGCGGGCGACGTGGTGCAGACGAACTTCGGCGCTCTCGACATTGTTCCGCAGGGCGGCGAGAGCCTCATCCCTGTGGCTCTCGGTAGCGCGCCGTCGGCAGTGGCGTTGAATCTGCGCGTGGGCCGCTCCTTCGGCATCGGGCCCAAGGTTGAATCTCCCGGCGGTCCGCAAAGAGGCGGTGGTGGCCCGGGCGGCGGTCCGCCCCCGGGCGGTGGCCCCGGCATGGGCGGCGGTGGTGGCCGTGGCGGAGGCGGCTTCGGCGGAGGCTTCGGTGGAGGCTTCGGGGGCCCGGGCGGCGGACGCGGCGGCATGTCGAACACCGGTCACAAGTATTCGCTGAACTTCAACGTGCAGGCCCTGAACCTGTTCAACGATGTCGACCTGGGCACGCCGCACGGCGGCATCCAGCCCACCTTCGACGCGTCCACCGGCAATTACGATCCGGGCCCCGAGTTTGGAAAGTCGACAAGCCTGGTAGGAGGGCAGTTCGCATCGCAGGGCGGAACCGCGGTGCGCCGCATCTTTATCCAGATGGCTTTTCAGTTCTGAAACACAGGGAGTGAAGGAGCAAGAAGGCAGGGACGCAGGGAATAAGGGAGTGAGGGACTAGAACTGCTTGCATCAGTCCGGCTTTGAAAGAGCACGGCTTCAGCCATGCCGTAGAGGCCGCATAAACACCGGGCTTTAGCCCCTGAGGGACGGCCCACCGTTTACGCGAGCTGCCGGTACAGGGCCTCCCACGCATCGGTGGCCGCATCAATACTGAAGCGCTTCACGATGCGTTCCCGCGCGGCGCGCACCCGCTGCGCGCGTTCTTCCCTGCTCTGCTGCATCGCGGCCAACATGGCTCGGGCGAGCGCCTCGGGATTTTTGGCCGGAACCAGCATGCCGGCATCGCCCATCAGCTCGCGCACCCCGCCCACGTCGGTCGCAACCACGGGAACTTCCATTGCCATGGCCTCGGCCACAGACTGCGGCATTCCTTCCCAGGCCGAACCCTGCACGAACCCATCCGCTGCATCCAGCAGTGCCGGCAAATCGCGCCGCAATCCCAGCCATCGTACGGCTCCTTCAACACCGATCTCCGCGCCGATCGCTCTCAGTTCGGCAATCCTGGCATTCGCCTCTCCGCCGCCCACGATCCACAGCCTCGTGCCGGCGCGTTGCTTGCGCAACTGCGCGAAGGCCTCGAGCAGGTTGGGATAGTCTTTGGCGGGCGAGATGCGGCCCACCGCGAGCCAGATGAACTCCGCGCCGGAGCCTGCCGCTGCGCCCATCTCCGTCCGCATGCGCGCGCGCCGCTGCGCATCGGAAGCGAAGTGCGCGACGTCGATTCCAATGGGAACGACGGCGGATTTTCGCGCACTGACCGCCTTCAATGCGACAAAACGCTGCCGTGCAGCCTCGCTGATGGCCACCGTGCGCCGGGCCAATGGGTCCGTCAGCCGGTAAGCCGCCATGCGCAAGCGGCCGCCCTCGTTCACGTTGTGAAGGTTCGAAATCACGGCCGGCGAAGGAACCACCAGCTTCAGCCATCGCGCGAAAAGATTGGAGTGAAAGCTGTGGCTGTGCACCAGGTCGGGCCGGAATGCGCGCAGGAAGCGGCGGCCGCGCCACAGCCCCGCAGCCACGCTGAAAGGAGTTTTGCGCACATCAAGATGCACAACTGGAATTGAAGCCGGCCACTCTTCTGCGAGGCGCGGCTTGAGCACCAGCAGGGCCACAGTATGGCCGCGCGACGCCATGCGCTCGGCCACAGCCAGCGCCAGCTTCTCCGCTCCGCCCATGCCCAGCGAGTTAAGCACGGTTACGATGCGCATTGGGCCCGTACCTTTGCTCAAAATCCGAGCCCAGCGATGCTAACGCGGCCGTTGCCTTTGCAGGTGTGCCGCCGCGCACACCAAAGGTCCGCCTAGGCGCCCGAATGGGGCGGCACAGTCGCCGTGGCCCTGTTTAAACCGGCCAACACCGTTCACTCCGCTAACCCCGCTAACGCCGCTAACGCCTCGAGTCTTACGGCAATCAAGCCACGCTTCGGCAGGGTTTTACCGTAAGTTTTTTTATTTCAAAAGAATCCTTGTAAAAATTCGGGCGAGGGGCTGTACAATCCCTCCAGGGTTGTCTCAAGGAGCCAGAATGGCCGGCGATATGCAAATTACATGCAGCGACTGCGGGCAGGAATTTACCTTCAGCGCTGCCGATCAGGCGTTCTTTTCGGAACGCGGGTACTCGACCCCAAAGCGGTGCAAGCCTTGCCGCCAGGCAAAGAAGGCTGATCAGGGGGGTGGGGGATCCGGCTACCGTTCGGCTCCATCACAGGGAACTCCTGTGATTTGTTCGGGTTGCGGCCAACCAACCACGGTTCCATTCGAGCCTCGCGGCGATCGTCCCGTCTATTGCCGGGCGTGCTACGCGGCTCGCAAAGGAAGCGGCGGCGGATCCCGCCAATCTGATCGGGCCTAGCGCTTTTGCCTGAGTACTTCCGCCGGATCATGGCGTGATCCGCTGGGGACTTTTATGTCCGTGCTCGCAGGGCCTGGCGGGCAGACTCACTGCATCGCATTTGCCATACGCATCGCGAGACCTGGCCTTGCCCGTTCTGAAATCGCGCCACGCGGGACGCCTCATCATTGCGTTTCTTCTCATCGGCGCGGTGGCCTAAAGAACGAGGCTGCTCGTGTCTGTGCCGTGCAGGCGCCGCGATGGGCCATGGCTGAGCAAGCTGATTCCACCGCGCTTGCGGCCCCTTCACGCCATCAAATTCACGATAGACAGGGGCGCTTGCAACCGATACACTGCCGACACGGAGCCTCCAAAGCCAACCGAGTCCACAAGGAAATCTCTCAAGTCATGGCCTCGCAACTTTCTTTCACGGGATTCGCCTGGAAGAACCTGTGGCGACGGCGCCTGAGGACTCTTTTAACCCTGGGCGGCATTACCATGGGCATTGGCGCATTTGTTGCCCTGGTAGGGTTTTCGCGCGCCTTCGAACACGAGTGGATGCGCCTCTACACCAGCGCCGGTACCGATATTGCGGTCGTCGAGCCCAACTTCATCAACACCGCGCTCAACCAGTCGCTCGGCCCCAAAATCGCCGCCGTTCCCGACGTGCTGCACGCCGTACCCATGATCTTCAACCTCATCGATCTCACGCCCGAGATCAATTCCCTCGTTTATGGATGGCCCGCAAATTCCTACGAACTCGATTCGCTGAAATTCCTTTCCGGACGCCGTTTTCGCGACGGCCAACCCGAAGTGATTCTGGGCAAGTCGCTCGCTGAAGATTTGAAGAAGCAAGCCGGCGACATGCTTTCCATCGAGGGCACCACCTTTACCGTGGTGGGCGTGTTCCATGGCGGTTCAGCACTGGAAGAGGGTGCGGTGATCATGCCCCTCGACCAGATGCAGGTGATCTCGAGCATGCAAGGCAAGGTGACTGCCTTTCATGTCCGGCTTCGTCCTGTTCCTGCCGGCGAATCCTACGACGAATATGTGAAGCGCGCCGAAGCTCAAATTGAGGCGGCCGTGCCCGGGGTTCACGCCGATCCGGCCACCGATCGCGCGGCCAATAATCAGTTGGTGGCGCTGGCGCATTCTGTGGCCTGGGGCACCTCGACCATCGCATTGCTGATCGGGATTCTGGGTATTGCCAACACCATGGCCATGTCGGTCTTCGAGCGCACGCACGAGATCGGCGTGTTGCGCGCGCTGGGCTGGAAGAGCCGGCACGTGATCCTGCTCATCCTGACTGAGGCTACGGCCCTGGGGCTTTGCGGCGGACTGGTGGGCATTGGCCTGGGGTGGGGTGCGCTGCGGGTGCTGGCGGCACTGCCGCAGACTGCAAGCGTGGTTTCGGCTTCGGTTACACCCATGCATCTTTTGCAATCGCTCCTCATCGCCGTGGCGTCGGGCCTTGCCGCCGGAACCTATCCCGCATGGCGCGGAGCTCATCTTTCGCCGGTGGAGGCGCTTCGCTATGAGTAGCCCTCTGCTTGAAGTGCAGGATCTCAAGAAGAGCTACGACGACGGCCGGGTACGAGCCCTGCGCGGCGTCGATCTCAAGATTGAGGCCGGCGAATACGTCACCATCAGCGGACCCAGCGGCAGCGGCAAATCCACGCTGCTGCACATGCTGGGCGGCCTCGACCTGCCTTCCAGCGGACGCGTGCTGTTTCGTGGGTCTCCTCTCGGCGGAAAAGTCGATCTCGACACGTATCGCGCGTCGCAGGTGGGTTTCATTTTCCAGGCCTTTCACCTCTTGCCCACGCTGCGCGCGGTTGAAAATGTACAGGTAGCCATGCTGGCCAGAAATCAGCGCGCCAACCACCGCGCCGGGCGCGCCGCCAAGCTGCTTGAAGAAATGGGGCTGAGCCAGCGCATGCGCCATTACCCCAACGAGCTTTCGGCCGGTGAGCGGCAGCGCGTGGCCATTGCGCGCGCCCTGGCCAACGATCCGACCATTCTTCTGGCCGACGAGCCCACGGGCAACCTCGACACCGTGAATTCGGCGCACATTATGAAGATCCTGCAGGGCATCAGGGAGCAGCGCGGCATGACGCTCATCATCGTCACGCACGAGCACGATATCGCCGTGAGCGCGCCGCGCCACATTCGTATCCGCGACGGAAAGATCGAGCCATGAGATTGCAGGGGGCCCCAAGTGATTTGTGTTTCCTGGGGCGCGGCTTGCGCGCGCTGGCCGTTATGGCCGCACTGGGCTCGGGGTTATATGCGCAGGGCACGAACGCCAACGATCTGCTTGCCGCAGCCCGCAAAGAAGTTCAAACCGCGGACTTCCGCGCCACCGGCCATCTGGTCGCTATCGACGCCGGCGGCGCACGAACGAGTTTCCCCGTCACCATCAAGGCGCGTTGGCTTCCCGGCGTGTTGCACATCCTGGTCGATCTGGGGCAGCCGCCGTCAACGCACCATGAGATGCGCGAACATATTTTGCTCGAGATGCGTCCCAACGGCGAAAACACCATTGTCGTTGCCGCTCCCGGCGACGCCGCCGCCCGTGTCGTGCCCTTCGAGAAATGGAACGCCCACCCGCTGGGGCCGGGCTTTAATTACGAAGATTTTCTGGAGCAGCAGTACTTCTGGCCAGGACAGTCCTCTGAAGGCAAGGCGAAATTCGGCGCACGCGACTGCGAAATCGTGAAAAGCACGCCCGGCCCCAATGATCGCACGCACTACGCGCAAGTGAAGACCTGGATCGATTCCAGCATCGGATTCCCGGTTTATGCTGAAAAGACGGCCAAAGAAACCGGGGCCGTAAAGGAGTTCACCTCTTATGGCGTGCGCCGTGAGATGGGCCACTGGTCGGCGCACCAGCTTGAAGTCAAGATTCGCGGTCAGGCCGGATCGACACTTCTTATCTTCGACCGCGGCAGCGTCAAGGCCAGCCTGACCGCTGCCGACTTCAACCCCGCGCGGCTTACGCACTTCTAGGAGCAGCATGCACATCGCCTTTTGGACCCTCTCGCTGGCCGCGGCCGTTTTGCTCGCCGGATTCCTGTACCAAGTTCTCGGCAGCAGACGCGACCGGCGGCGTTTCACCGCGGAGGGGCGCTGGGCCGGAGCGGGCAATGGGTGCGACTTGTATCTGTACGAACTTGGCTCAGGAGAGCTGACCGTGGTCTTTGAAGCCGGAATCGGCGCCACGCATCTGAACTGGCGGAGGGTCCAGGAATCGACCTCGAAATTTGCGGGCACGGTTTCTTACGATCGCGGTGGACTGGGCTGGAGCAGCCGCTGCCGCAGCGCGCGTACGCCGGCCAACGTCGCCCGCGAGTTATACCGGATGCTGGAGGGCGCCGGCATCAAGCCTCCCCTGGTCCTCATCGGACACTCTTTCGGGGGCCTCGTCATGCGGCGCTTCGCGCTGCTCTATCCGGATGACGTTGCCGGCGTCGTTCTTATCGACCCCATGCGCTGCGAAGAGTGGCCGCCGCTCGATCCCTCAAAGCAATCGCAGCTCGATCTGGGCAGAAGGCTCATTCGCTACGCGCAGCCCGTCGTCTCCTGTGGCCTGGCGCGTCTCCTCGTCCGATTCCTGTTCGGCCGGCCGGGCAATCTCTCTGAGCAGGTCGCTCGCGCTGCCGGCTCCAATCCGCATTTCGTTCTCTCCCGCATCAAAACCGAAGTTCGCAAGATGCCGCCTGTCGTCTGGCCCGCCATTGCCGCGCATTGGTCGCGGCCGAGTTTCTATGCCGGGATGCGCCGCCATATTCAATCCATCCCCGACACCGTGAACGAAATGCATGGAGCAGATCCGATTTCTTCTGCCATTCCCGTCACCGTGCTCACGCCCGCCAGTTCTGCCCCTCTCGGCCAACAGGAGCTCAATCGCATCGGCGCCGATGCGCACCAGGTTATCGCCACCAGAAGCGGCCACTGGATTCAACTCGACGAGCCTGATCTCGTGATCGATGCCATTCGCGCCATGGTCACTAACGTAGTCTCTCAGCCCGTCGCCGCCGATTGAGCCGGCGAAATCTCCAGCGCCGATCGCATAATGCCGGTTTTGAAAGGGCTGCGCTTTAAGCCTGCCCTGAGCGCAGTCGAAGGATGCCGTGGAGGCCGCATAAACACTGGCGCTTTTCGCCCCTGAGGGGTGTTCCTTTCTCGGCCCAAAATCCAGCGCCACCCCATCCAGGTGAGCCCCATCACAGCATCCAGCCAAGGCTTTCTCGATGCTAAGGACAGGCATGCTCTTTGCCGTTCGATAGCGATGGAAAGCGGGGCGATTTATGGAAGTGAAGGTTGCGCAGATTGCAGGCGTCAAGTTTGAAATCAAGGCAAGGTCGCACACGATCCTCTGCGACCAGCCGCCCGAAAACGCCGGCACCGATACCGGGATGACGCCTCCGGAGCTGCTGCTGGCCTCTCTGGGCTCCTGCGCCGCTTTTTATGCCGCGCAATATCTTAAAACCCGCAACCTGGCGCAAAGCGGAGTGGAAGTCACCGTGACCGCGGAAAAGCTGCTGCAGCCTGCGCGGCTCGGCAACTTCCGCATTCAGGTAGTCAGCCCCGTGGCGCTTACCGAGGAGCAGCACGCGGGCATGATGCGCTCAGTGCATCATTGCCTGATTCACAACACGCTCCTGTCGCCGCCGCAGGTCCAGATTGAGCTAGACTGTCTGCCAGTCAGCAGCAGCCGGTAAGCAGCAGACAGTAGAGGGTGTCCCCAAAATGCCTGCGATCATGGCGACACCCCTTCCCTCAGCGGCTAAAGCCGCGCAATTTGCGGACTTGCTGCGGCACGGCTAAAGCCGTGCCCTTTCAGAATCCATTTTTGAAGCACGCTTTAGACAGCAAACAGCAGAAGGTTTGCTGCTTATTGTTTCCTGTTTACTGTTTGCTGTCAGCTGATGCGCACGCTCTTGCCGCGCGAAAGCACCGCGGCCTTGCGCCGGTCCTTCGATGCGTGGTCGATCTGCTTCCAGAAGCCGATGAAATAATCCACGGCCGAGATGGTTGAAACCAGCACCGTGAAGTAAATGGCGGCGACGGCATACCAGTACACCGGGACGGCCACTACGCCGAAGTGCCATTCCTGCCAGCGGTGCGCCAGGATGGCCGAAACCACCGAGACGATCTGCACCACGGTCTTCAGCTTGCCCAGCTCGCTGGCAGTGATGGTGAATCCTTCAGACGACGCAATGGAGCGCAGCCCGGAGATCAGAAACTCGCGCCCGATGATCACCACCACGATCCACACCTTGACGACGTCGGGATTGTAGGCCACCAGCGCGATGAAGGCCGCCGCCACCATGATCTTGTCGGCCAGCGGATCCAGCAGCATGCCGATGGTGGTAATCTGGCCGCGTTTGCGCGCAAGGTACCCGTCCAGGCCGTCGGTAATCGACGCCAGAACAAACAACACCGATGCCAGAATCTCCTGCGTGCCGTCCAGCCCCTGCCAGGGAAAATGAGGCGACAGAATCCACAGGAACAGAGGGATCATGATGATCCGGGTCATCGTGATGGAATTGGGAAGGTTCATCCGGATCGCGCCGCTGGTTCAGGTCTCTGGCGGCGTGTCTCCATTATTGCACCGGAGTGGTTTGGGTGTGTGAAGAGGGGCCAAGTATCAGCGATTCTTTCCCCGATCAGCGCTTCTCAACATGATATGCATACAGCAGAAAACGCAGGGCGGAATCAAAAATACCAAATCTCAGGAATGCTGGGTCACTCTCATAGTCGGCGATCAATGACGCTCCGTCAAACGGTTCGATTGCGCTCAGGTACTTTAGAAGATGCGATTTGTCGCTCCTTGATTTGATTATGTCTATCAGCCTGGAATCGGCGTTCTTGCCCGCAGATCCGCGAAAGCGCCGCAGCCGAGCCGGTTTCTACGGCAGCGTCGGTTCCGGCGGCATCTGGTTCTTGTGCACGTTGAACTCGTGGTAGAGAACGAGAGCCACCACGGTGAAAACGGCCACAACCGCGCCGATGACAATAAGTGCAGCTTTCGGCGACGCGACCTTGTTGAGGAATGTCACGTCAGCATATCTGATGGTAACGACCGCGGGCTGGTTGGGTAGCTGAATCCCGAAGGAGTCGTCGCCGATGTCAGTCACATGCCCGTGGAATGTAAGGCCGTTTGACTCCTGAATATCCACCCAGCAGCCCGTGCCGCGCTTGACAATTTCATCGTGCACCATCTGCGGCGTCAGCGGCTTGGCCTTTGCGAATGCCAGCGATGGCGCCAGCAACGAAAAGATCAAAGGAAGGCATACAAATCGTCTTACCCACGAAGACACGCGCTCTAGATTCATTTGTCCGGCCCCATCAGGTCAATTCGTACTCACTAATCAGGTAGACGAACTCCCCGGCGAGAGAGTTGCGCATGACCAAAGAAAACGGGATGAACTCTTGGTCCATCCCGTTACCTATGTCACCTGCCATCTTGGCAGTATCAGCTTAATCGATTGATCTGGCTGTGACCCCGCTCACGCGTAGATGCCGCGCTGCTTGATGGTAAACGCCACCCGATCGATCGCCAGCATGTACGCGGCAATGCGATTGTTGACGTCGTGGGCCTCGGCGTAGCGCACCACGTCGTCGAAGCTGTCGCGCAGAATTCCCTCCAGCTGCTCGTTCACCACCGCTTCCTTCCAGAAGTATCCCTGGCGGTCCTGCACCCATTCAAAGTAGCTGGCCGTCACGCCGCCGGCATTGGCCAGGATATCGGGCACAATAAAGATCTTCTTCTCCGCCAGGATCTCGTCGGCCACGGCGGTGGTGGGCCCGTTGGCTCCCTCCACCACGATGCGCGCCCTGATTTTGTCGGCATTGCGGCTGGTGATCACGTTCTCAGTGGCCGCGGGAATCAGAATCTCGCACTCACTCACCAGCAGTTCTTCGCTGGGCATGGCTTCGGCGCCGCGGAAGCCGAGAATAGTGTTGTTGCGGTACTTGTACTCCAGCAGTTGATGGATATCGATGCCCGCGGGGTTGTAAAGGCCGCCCTCGCGCTCGGCGATGCCGACAATCTTGTAGCCAACGTCCCGCATCAGGCGCGCCGCGTTCGATCCCACGTTGCCGAATCCCTGGATGATTACGCGGCAACTTTCGCGCGGAATATTCAGGTAGCGCAGGCTTTCGTCGCACACCACCATCACGCCGCGTCCCGTGGCCTCAATGCGCCCGCGCGAGCCGCCGATGTTGATGGGCTTGCCCGTCACCACGCTGGTCACGGTCTGCCGCATGTGCATGGAATAGGTGTCCATGATCCACGCCATGGTCTGCTCGTTGGTATTCACGTCGGGCGCGGGAACGTCCTTCTCGGGCCCGATGAATTCGATGATCTCCGACGTGTAACGGCGCGTCATGCGCTCCAGCTCACTGCGGCTCATCGTTTTCGGGTCACAGATGACGCCGCCCTTGGCGCCGCCGAAGGGAATATTCACCACCGCGCACTTCCAGGTCATCCAGCTCGCCAGCGCGCGCACTTCGTCCAGAGTCACGTCGGGCGCGAAACGGATGCCGCCCTTGCATGGGCCGCGTGCCATGGAATGCTGCACGCGGAACCCGGTGAACATGTCGATCACGCCGTTGTCGAGAGTCACCGGAAAGTGAACGATCACCTCCCGCGATGGCGAGCGCAGCACCTTCCACAATCCTTCATCCAGATTCAGCTTGCGCGCGGCAAAATCGAAGCGCGCGCTTTGCGCTTCCCAGGGATTAATCTCCTGGTCCAGCGTCAACTTGGTTGTCTCCGTTGCCATATCGCTCTTCATCCTCCGCCGCTGGTGCCTGCCGCTGAACCCCGAAGGGGTTAGCCCTTCAAAATATAGACGCCGTTTTGCTGTTGCCGGGATTTCCCTTCCCCTCCCGGCGGGTTGAGCCTCAGTGAGTCTAGGCCCGGCAAGGGCCTGCGTCAAGCCGCCAGGAACCAGCTTCTCCACCTCGTCCCGGGCCGTCCCAAGCCGGTCTAGCGCTCCACAATCCGCGCCGCATCGAGAACGCCTGCGCCGTATCCAGCGCGCACCAGCAGTTACACTTACCTTGTGATCGCCTCTTCCCGCTCGGCCCATCCCAGCCGCAAGCAGTTCCTAGCCCTCGCCCGGAACCACACGCTGGTGCCCGTCTGCCGCACCCTGGTGGCCGACCTGGAAACACCGGTTTCGGCTTTTCTGCGCGCGGCCTGGCCCGAGAGCGAATGCTTCCTGCTGGAGTCGGTGGAGGGCGGCGAGCAGGTGGGTCGTTACACTTTCATCGGCCTCACGCCGTTCAAGCGTATCGTGGCGCGCGGCCGCCAGATCGCGATCACTGAGGGGCGCAAGACCACGCATATCGAAGGCGACATCTTCGCCGTGCTGCGCGACGCCCTCGGCGGCCACAAGCCTGCGCGCTTGCCCGGGCTGCCTCCGTTTACCGCCGGCGCCGTGGGCTACTTTGCCTACGACGCCGTGCGCCAGATCGAGCGCCTGCCCTCGCTCGCCAAAGACGAACTCGGCATCCCCGACGCCTGCCTGCTTTTCTTCGACGAAGTGCTCGCATTCGATCATGTGCGCAAGGAAATCTGGCTGGTGGTAACGGCCGACGTTTCACGCGGCAAGCCTGCGGAAGCCTACGACCGTGCCGTCAAGCGCCTCGACAAGCTCGAAAAAAGGCTCGCCGCGCCGCTGCCGGACCTCAATCGCCGCAAGCCGCGCGCGTCGAGCAAGCTCAAAGTAAGACATCGCACCGCGAAGAAGGACTATCTTGCCGGAGTTGAACGCACCAAGGAATATATCCGCGCCGGCGACGCGTTTCAGGTGGTGTTTTCGCAGCGCTTCGACGTCGAGCCGGGCGTCGACAGCTTTCAGGTCTATCGCGCTCTGCGCACCGTCAATCCCAGCCCCTACATGTTCTTTCTACGCTTCACGCCGGAGGGCCCGTTGGGGACAAGCGCGACGGCGCGGCCGCATCACTCCTCCAAAAAATCAAAAGGCTCGGAGAGCCTCCAACTCGCGGGGTCGTCGCCGGAGCTGCTGGTGCGCGTGCACCAGGGCAAAGTCGAGTACCGGCCCATCGCGGGAACGCACCCGCGCGGCGCCACCGAGGCCGAGGACCAGTCGCTCGCCGATGAAATGATCCACGACGAAAAAGAGCGCGCTGAGCACGTGATGCTCGTCGACCTGGGCCGCAACGATGTGGGCCGCGTGAGCCGCTTCGGCAGCGTGAAGGTGGACAAGCTGATGTTTGTGGAGCGCTACTCGCACGTGATGCACATTGTCAGCTCCATCGAGGGCAAGCTGCGGCCCGAGCTCACCGCCGTCGATGCCCTGCGCGCATGCTTCCCTGCCGGAACGCTTTCGGGCGCGCCCAAAGTCCGCGCCATGGAGATTATCGAGGAGCTGGAGCCGGCGCGCCGCGGCACCTACGGCGGCGCGGTGCTCTATGCCGACTTTTCCGGCAACCTCGACTCCTGCATCGCCATCCGCTCCATGCTCTCCATCGGCGGCAAAGGTTTCTTGCAGGCCGGCGCGGGCATCGTCGCCGATTCCGTCCCCGAACGCGAGTACCAGGAGTCGATCAATAAAGCGCAGGCCGTGATTCGCGCCATTGAGCGGGCGCGGCAAATGTAGACCAGGCTGTTGGCTCGCCCTTATCATTCCCACAAGGAGTCCTACGCCCATGTTTCACATCGTTCAGCGACATATCGGTTGGTTCGCGGCCCTTCTCGTCTTCTCTTGCGGCCTGTGCCTTCACGCGCAGACTCCCATCGTGGAAGAACCCAACTACACGCCTACGCTGACGTTTGACGTTGCCACCATTCGCCTTGCGCCGCCGCCGGACGCCAATTTCCACGTAACCGTCTCCAGCCCGCCGCACTCCAGCCGTTTCGAAGCCACGAACCTTCCTATCGTGGCCCTTCTCCATATTGCTTACGGCTTCGATGCCCCGGTCGTCGGCGCACCCGACTGGGTCGGGAACACGTTCTACACCATCCAGGCCCGCTCTGACGAAGCGGCCGATGCCAGGCTCGCAAAGCTCACCGACAACGAGGTCCGGCTTGAAAAGCGCAACGCAATTCGCGTGCTGCTGGCAGAGCGCTTCGGCCTCAAGACGCACCTTGAAACCCGCAACACCGAAATCTATAACCTTGTCGTGAGCAAAGGCGGCATCAAAATGCAGCTTGTGCCTCCGCCTCCGCCTCCCGCCGATGGAGAGGCGCCGCCCCCGCCGCGACCCAGCGAGGTCCAGGCGCATGGATCGCAGCATGGCCTCGAGTTCATCGGATCCAATGCCTCCATTCGCGCCATCTGCAGCGCCCTCACTTCGATGGTAGAAGCGCCCGTCGTCGACAAGACTGGCCTCACCGGCACCTACAATTACACGCTTCAGTTTGGCCGCGAATGGTCCGAGCGCGACCCCGACAGCTGGCCCTCAATTTTTACCGCGGTGCAGGATCAGCTTGGGCTCAAGTTCGAAGCCGTGCACGAGTCCGTGCCCAACCTCGTGGTCGACCAAATCACCAAGCCAACGGAAAACTGATGCACGGAAGTTTCGCGCCAAAGCACGGCTCAATCACCGCACGGAGGGAGGATGGGCCTTCAGGCTCATGAAATCGATGGCGCATCCAGCGGGCCTTCAGGCCCGGAAGAAGTGACGGCTGCCCCATCCTCGACGCGCTTTTGTTTTTGCGTCTGGGGAGGGTTGTAGAGGCTCCTAGGGCCCCTCCTACACGGAAGCCCTATACGCGTGTCTTAACGCGTCAAGACGCGCGGGTGTGCGCGTAAGCCATTCTGAATGAGTAATATACGCTTGCTATCTCCGTAATTCTGCGCTACACTTTCGACGTTGATAGGGGCAACGCGAAAATGGACCATCGACTGCAACTGACTGTCGAAGCACTGGAGTCGACAAACGCCAGGGATTGGACCTGGGGCTTCTATCAAAATCGCCGAGGAGTAATAGGGGTTTGGATACTCATTTGGCATGCCTGCCAATTTCACAAGATTTCCGTACACAACTGCCAGCAGCGCCCAGAACCGGACGAACTGGCTGAGGCGATCAGAGGAGTCAAGCAGCTTGACAGGGACCGCACCTGGATTTACGAGAATCGGCGCGGCCTACCCGGATTCTCAGCGACCATATGGAGCACTGTTCCACTACTGGGCTCAACCTCGCACGCTTTTATGATTAGCCGCTCGCATGAGCTTCCGGCCTAACCAATCCCGATCCATGTTTCTTCGCTCCAATTTGCAGCTTATTTCCGCGATTGGCGCATACAGTTCCCAAAAGCTTCAATCCGGCCCAGGCGCACCGCCCGCCGCGTTCCCCCGGTCCCTTGGTCCCTGTCTTTATTGCTCCGCCCCGAAGACCTTGCGGAAAAAGTCTCCAACCCTCTTGAAGAATCCCTTCTTGTTTTGCTTCGAAGGGGCTGCTGGCGCAGGATTTGTGCTTGCAGTCTGCACGGCGGGAACCGGCGGCGACACCGTGACCGGACCGGCCGGCTGGGCTCCGTGTTCCTTGCCGCTATAGGAAAGCGTGTCGGTAGCGCCTGGCCCCGACGACGGCGCGGAAGAAGCCACGGGCGCCGCACTGGCCGGCGGGGTCAGGCCTTCGCTCTGCGCCAGCGGAAACTCGTTGCCCTGCGGCCTGGGCGGCGGCGGGCAGCCGCACGGCTCCTTCTCCTGGTCGTCGACCGTCGACAGGCTGCCGCGCTCGAACATCACGCGCTGGCCCTGCTGCACCCGGTAAAGCCCGCCCTCGAACACGCTGGTTACGACCACGTAGGGCGAATCGGCGCCGGAATTGTCGACACAGGTGTCTCCATTCTCTCCCAGCCGCACATGAACATCCGCCGCGTTCGGGCCTCCGATGAGGATGCGGAAGTAGGGTGTCAGCAGCGTGTCGGCGTTTTTCTCGCGCGCGTTACTGGCCGCAAAGCTCAGCTCCACCGCGCCGTGATCCAGCGCAATCAGCAGCCCCGGCACCTCGCCTGGAGCGGCATTGGCGTCGGCTGCCAGCTTCACGGTGCTTGAGGCGCACACGCGCAGCGTCCCCCGGTAAGGCAGCGTAACCAGCGCCGTCTCCGGCCCTGCGGTAATCGACCCGCTGGCGGTGAGAAAGGCTCTGCCGTTCAATGCCTGCATCGGTCCTGAAACTGATAGCGCTGCGCCCGGAATGGATTTGTCGAGGGGAACGATGGCCACGGGGGTAGTGTTGAGCGCGGCAGCTGATCCTCCCGGCGAAATCGGCAGCGAGGCGGGAACCGCAGGGGGTTGCGCTGCTGGAGCTGCGGCTGGCTGCGCCGGCGCGGAGCCAGGTGCGGGTGTCGGTGCAGTTGGTTGCGGCTGCGCCGCGGGCGCTTGCACGGGCGCTGTTTGCGCGCGCGCCGCCGACGGCGCCCAGGCCCCCGCGACCATCGCAATCAACGCTGGCGCAACCCAGCCACCTACCCAGCGAATTCGGGACTTCAACGCGACCAGCATAGCCCTACATGTCCAGAAAGTTGCGGATCATCTGATGCCCGCCTTCGGTGAGCACGCTCTCGGGATGGAACTGCACGCCTTCGACGGGCAGGCTGCGATGCCGCAAACCCATGATCACCGTTCCCGCGCCGTTCGCCTCTCTGGTCCTCGCCGTTACCGTCAGCTCCGCCGGCAGCGACTCCTCGGCCACAATCAGGGAGTGATAGCGCGTGCAGGTGAGCGGCGTGGGCAGCCCTGTAAAAACCCCTTTGCCGTCGTGCTCAACCGCGCTGGTCTTTCCGTGCATCAGCGTGTGCGCGCGCACCACCTCGCCGCCAAACGCTTCGCCGATGGCTTGGTGGCCCAGGCAGACACCCAAAATCGGCGTCTTCCCTGCCATGTGCCGGATCAGCGGCACCAGGATGCCCGCTTCACGCGGCGTGCACGGACCCGGCGAAAGCAGAATCCGCTCCGGCTTCATCGCCTCCACCTGCTGCGGCGTCACCTCGTCGTTGCGGCGCACCACCACCTCAGCACCCAGCTCGCCCAGGTACTGCACCAGGTTGTAGGTGAACGAGTCGTAGTTGTCGAGAACGAAGACCACTGTAATTTCAGTGTAGCGCGGCAAGCAGTCTGGCCAGCACCGCCGCCAGCTCGCTGGCCCCGCTGACTCGCTGACTTCCTGATTCGCCGATTTGCTGACTTGCTGACTCGCTGGCTTGCTAAACTGACTGACGATGGTTCTTCACTTTCTCATTCAAGGGCGCGTGCAGGGCGTCGGCTTCCGCTGGTTTGTGCAGCGCGAAGCCGCCGAGCTGAACCTGCGCGGCTGGGTGCGCAACACTGAAGACGGCGATGTGGAAGTAGTGGCCGCAGGCAATCCGGGCGACCTGTCCGAGCTGCGCGGCAGCCTCAAACGCGGCCCGCGCGGCGCGCGCGTCGACCGCGTCGTGGAACATCACCTGAACGAAAGCGAAGCCGGAGACCTCACTTCATTCCAGATCGACGGCGCCTGGTGATAAAAGCGGGGAGCCAACAGCCAATAGGGAGTAGAAGCAAGCAGCGACGAGGAAGAAAGGCCGCCGCTCCCGCGTGCGGCCGCGTGCGGCAACCCGGTCCTGCGCTGCTATAGACTGTCAATAGTCCCGCGACAACCGATCGCCGAAACCTGAGTATCGAGCTATGCCCAAAGAGATGAATTCCGTTCACATCGAAAACCTCAAAAAGCTGGTGCGCACCGTACCCGACTTTCCCAAGCCCGGCATTCTGTTTTACGACATCACTACGCTGCTGAAAGACAAGACGGGCTTCGCCCAGCTCATCGATGCGCTGGCCGCGCATTATATCGAGCGCAAGATCGACCTCGTTTTGGGCATCGAGGCGCGGGGATTCATCTTTGGGCCGGCGCTGGCCTACCGTCTCAACGCGGGCTTTGTCCCGGTGCGCAAGCCGCGCAAGCTCCCTGCCCCGGTGGCGCGCGTGACCTACGACCTCGAGTACGGCTCCGACACCCTCGAGATTCATATGGACGCCATCGCGCCCGGCCAAAGCGTCGTGCTCTGCGACGATCTGCTCGCCACCGGCGGCACCATGGAGGCCACCGTCAGGCTGGTGAAGCAGTTGGGCGGCGTGATCGCCGGCCTGTGCTTTGCCGTCGAACTTGACTTCCTGAAAGGCCGCGAGCGTTTCACCGAGTACGACGTCTTCAGCCTGCTGCACTACGACGAGTAGAAGCCAGCGGCGCCAGCGGGGTTAGCGGCGTTAGGGGAGTCAGGATGACGATGCGTCCCCAGCCACCTCTTCCGGCGGCTGCGCCGCGCTGTCGCCAGCCGCCGGCTCCTGCTGCAGCATCAGCGCATCAGCAAACCGGTAGCCCACGTAAACATCGGTCAGCAGATAGCGCGGATGCGCCGGGTCGTCCTCAATCTTTTTCCGCAATTGGCGGACGAAGGTGCGCAGGTATTCCACTTCTTCGCGGCATTCGACGCCCCACACCGCGGTGAGCAGCTTGGCATAGGTCACCACGCGGCCGGCGCGGCTCATCAGGCAGTAGAGAATGTCGAATTCCTTGCGCGTCAGCTTGACGTTCTGGCCGCTCTTGGTCACGTGCCGCCTCACAGGATCCAGGCGAATCTCCCCGATCTCGATGGGAGCGTCTTCGCTGCGCGCCGGCGCGCGCATACGCCGCACCGCAGAGCGAATGCGCGCAATCAGCTCGCGCATGCTGAAGGGCTTGGTCACATAGTCGTCTGCGCCCAGATCCAGCGCTTCCACCTTGTCCTCTTCATCGTCGCGCACCGTCAGCATCAGCACCGGCAGCCGTGGCGCCAGAGCGCGAATGCGCCGCAGCGTTTCGATGCCGCCGATGCCGGGCATATTGATATCCAGAAGCACGGCGTCGTAGGGCGCGGCGCGCAGCGCCAGCAGCGCTTCCTCGCCGCGTGAGGCCTCGCTCAACTGAAATCCCAGCTCGGCAAGGGGCGGCCGCAGCGCCCGGCGGATCGCCGGCTCGTCGTCAACCACTAGGACCCGAATCACTGCCTCCGGCATCACCAGCTCTCTTTCTCCGTTGCCAGCGGTATGGCGGCAAAAAACGCAGTGCCATCCTGCTCGTCGCTCGTCACCCAAACCGATCCGCCATGCACCTGCGCGGCCCGCTTGGCCACCGAAAGCCCGATCCCGGTTCCTGCCGCGCGGCCTGAGTAGGTCGCCGAGCGGTAGTAGCGCTCGAAGATGCGCTCGCGGTCCGTCATCGGGATCACCGGCCCATAGCTGTGCACTGAAAAAATCACTTCGGCCGCATCCACCTGCGCCCGGATGGTGATGGTCGAGCCAAAATGCGAATACTTGCAGGCGTTGTCGATGTACTGCGTAAGCAGCATGACCAGCAGCTCGCGATCGCAGCGCAGTACCAGCTCTTCGTCGGCGATGTCGACAGAGACCTTCACGCTGGCCAGCCGGTCCTTGAGGCCCGCCAACACTTCTTCGATCAGCGTGCCCACGCTCACCGGCACAACGTGGATCGCCACCTCTCCCTGGTCCAGTCGCGCCGTGGTCAACAGCCGCGTGGTCAGTTCACTCAGCAAGCCGGTCTGTTCATCGATCAGCGTCACCAGCTCCGCCTGTCCCGGCGAAAGGCGCCCCATTTCACCCAAACCCGTCGCAGCCGCGCGAATTGCCGTCAGCGGTGTCTTATACGCGTGCGCCAGGCTGTCCAGCACCGTGGCGCGAAGCTGCTCCGTCCGCCGTTCCGTTTCAATGCGGCTCTCGTTGGCAAAGGCGCGGTAACGGTCGAACGTTATCGCAATCAGCGAGGCAATGGCGCTGTTGGTCAGCGGGCCGGTTTGCCCGCGCACCACCAGGCTGCCCACCGGGGCCGACCCCAGCCGCACCACCCGCCGCCCCATCCGCGTCTTCGCGTCGTCGTCTGAAGTTTCGAAGTAATAAACGTTCTGCGCCATTTCCTGCGGATCCGCGCTCCAGAATCCCGCTTCGTACACCTCGTGCAGGTCGGCGTCAAACACCGCTACGGCTTCAAGATGGAAGATCTCCTGCACCAGTTCCGCCAATTGCTGCCCCGGCTCGGCATGAAGGTCCATTTGCAGCGTGCGCCGCGTGAACTCATACAGATCCTGCATCTCGACTTCACGCAGCTTGGTCTCCTTGGCGTGGCTGGTCGTTCTCGCCGACAACCGGCTGACGATGAGGGCCACCAGCACGAAAACCACCAGCGTGATCGAATTCGCCGGGTTGGCCGCCATGGCCAGCTGCGGCTGCCGCATCGCAAACCAGCTTTGCGCCACCACGGCAACCAGCGAGACGATCACCGCCTGCCAGAACCCGCACAGCAGCGCGGTGGGAACCACGATGAGCAGGCAGAGCAGCACCTCAACCGGCAGCAGCCAACTGAACCAATGGGCCAGTATGGCCACCAGCAGGACCGCCATCGCCCCCAGCGCGCACTCCAGCGCAAACAGAAGGGCGTTCAGACCGGAGCCCCGCGAACGCTCAAACCGGAATGCCGATGCCGGAAGATAACGCTGTGTCAATCCTGCACTCACTCAACTTCCTCGAAATCGCAGCAGAGTTCTGATCTGCGGTCATGCGGGAGAAGCGGCAAAATCGCCGCCTACACCCGTCCCCTTGACCTTTCGGGTATCGCACGGAACGAATCTCACGGATATGGGGCCTGCGGCGCCGAAGAGCAGGAAACTCAAGTTTAACAGCTTCTTCATCGCAAGCTCACGCCGGCGCGCTCTGCCGCCCGCCTCTGCCCGGCTTCCTCATTCGCACTATCTTCATGAAATTTCAGCGCATACCCGCGAACCCGAATTTCTTTTCGTGTTCTTCATTTTTTCTTTATGCATTGTTTGCGTTACTGGTGCTAGCTCGCTTACGCCAGCAATAACACAGATCAACGAAGCGTGACTGCCAGCCGCGCGGCTGGGAGTTCCTGCGAGACGTGTATCCATTGCCATGGCGGGCAAACTCGCCCCGCCGCGGCAGATGCTGGGGTACGCTCAAACGTTTGATTTGCGTTGATCATTCCCGTTCACAAATTTCCGAGGAGGTACCTTGTCGATGAATTCATTTGCGAACGCAACTCTTCACGTGATTGCCGCGGGCGCGGTCTCCATCGCGCTCACCGCCCGAGCGCAGACTCCCACACCAGCGCCGGCGCCCGATTCCTCATCGCCTGCCGCTTCCGCAGCCACGCCTGCGGCTCAAACTCCGGCCGCTGCGCCTGCCGCGCCCGCAGCCGCGCCTCTCAAGTTTCCGTGGAAGGTCGGTCCCATGGCCGTCACCGGATTCATCGACGGCTACTACAGCTACAACGCCAACACGCCGACCGATTCGGCCAACGGCCAGATCAATGATCTGTACAACTTCAACGACAAGACCGACCAGGTCGACCTGAGCGCAGTCAAGCTCACGTTAAATCACGATCCTGCGCCATTCGGCGCGCACTTTGACTTCTTCTATGGCCGCACCAACGGCCTCGTCACCTCCGGCCTGCAGGGCGATTACATCGAGCAGGCGTACTTGAGCCTGAAGCCGCCCGCGGCCAAGGGTTTCGAAGCTGATTTCGGCCGCTTCGTCACCTCCGCAGGCGCCGAAGTGATCGAGGCCAAGGACAACTGGAACTACTCGCGCTCGCTGCTGTTTGCCTGGGCCATCCCCTATACGCACTTCGGCCTGCGCACTTCAATGCCTGTATCGAAGACCGAGACCATCGGCGTTCAGGTGGTGGACGGCTGGAACGTTTTGACCAAGAACAACGGATGGGCCACGGTCGGCCTCACCAGCGCGCTGGTGAAAACGAAGTACACCTGGAACGTGAATGTTTACACCGGGCCTGAAAATGCGCTTCCCGGCCACGGCTACCGCAACCTGGCAGATACCACTCTGCTGCTCACGCCGAACTCCAAGTTCAACGCCTATATCAACTACGACTGGGGCCGGAACCACGACTCCATCGTCGGCACCGGCTCGTCCGCCAGCGGCGATACCAACGTCAACACCTGGCAAGGCATCGCCTTTGCCGCGCACGAGCAGATCAAGTCTGCCTATGCTGTCGCCGGCCGCTATGAATACTTCAACGATCCCAACGGCTTCCAGACCGGCACCATTCAGCACCTGAACGAGTTTACGGGCACCTTTGAATTCAAGGTTCCCAAGATGACACAGGCCCTGATATCGCGCGCCGAATATCGCCACGACCAATCCGACCAGCCCTTCTTCCACAAGAACGCTACGTCGATGGTCGACGGGCAATCGACGGTTACGGTTGGGCTGATCCTGGTTCTCCAGCCTCACCAGTAAGCGGCACGCCGAGTAACGGCCGGTTCGAGTTTCTTTATTTCGCCTTCACGGGCCCGAATTTAGCCTCACACCACCGGAACGAGGTTCGCGGCCAGTCCGAAGGCATAATCGCCGCCGGCCAAAGCCGAAACCCAATGCCCCGGGGCCATCCGCCGGGCGAAGCCAAACAAAATTCAAACCTCAGGAGAATTTTCATGGCAGATCAGAAAGCACCGCAGATGCAGGCCACGCTCGGGCTTACCGGGCTGACCAGCAACGCCATGGCGCTCATCGCCCCCGGCGCCTTCCTCTGGCTCACCTTCTTCCTCCAGGCGTCGACGGGCGTCGCCAACCAGCCGTCCACCGCCCCCGACATGTGGATCGGCATCTTCGCCGCCTTGCTGCTTTGCCTGGCAACCGCAGTCGCTTATGCCGAAATCTCCAAGCTCTATCCTGGCACCGGCTCCAGCTATTACTACGCTGAGCAGGCCATGCTCTCCAAGGACAAGGCCTTCAAGTATGCCCGCCTGGCCAAGTTCATCGTGGGCTGGGGCTCGCACCTCTACTACTGGGTCTATCCCGGCGTGATGGTGGCCGTCACCGGAATCTTCGTTGGATATGTGGTCGGCTTTCTCTATCCCACCTTCATCAGCGGCTCCAACCCCGGGCCGCTCTTTACATGCCTGATCGCCGTCGTCTTTTCGTTCTTCGTCGCCTGGATCGCCACCCGCGGCGCCGGCGCCTCCACCGCGGTCAACATTGCCATCAACATCATCCAGATTTCAGCGCTCGTGGTTTTCAGCGTGCTGGCGCTCGGCTATCGGGCCCAGCACCCCAGCGGCGCGCCCGCCTACCAGTACGACAGCCAGACGCTGGCTACCTATTCCTGCCAGTTCGCGACCGCCAAAGATGGATCGACCATGCGCGATTCAGGTGGCAATCCCATTTGCGCGGTCGATTCCGCGGGCAAGCCTGTTCCCTACACCATCAGCTACCCCACCAACGACTCGAGCGGCAACTTCCTCACCCACCCCAACGCGGCCTCGGTCGTCAGCGTGCATCGCTTCAGCTGGATGTTCATCCAGGCCACCGTCGCCATTCTCATCCTCGTCGGCTTTGAATCGGTCACCTCGATGGGAGGCGAGGCCAAGAACCCAACCAAGCACATACCGATTGCCGTTATCGCATCTCTGCTGATCCAGGGATTGGCGTGTTACCTCTTTGAGTACTTCTGTGCCAACTACTTCCTCAACTCCGGCTACACCATGCAGAGTGCAGCCACCTCGGCCGCGCCCATTGGCGACATGATGATCATTGTCGGCGACGGGCTGCTCGGCCATGGCAATGGCAGGTACTTCATGCTGGTTGAAGCCTTCACCGTCTTCCTGGCTCTCATCGGCACCACGCTGAGCTGCATGAATACCGGCGCACGCGTCACCTACGCTATGGGCAAGGACGATGAGGTTCCTGAGCATTTCGGCTTCCTGCACGCCAAGTCGCTTACACCGCATCGCGCCATCTGGACGCTGGCCGGGATCTCGGCTGTCATCGGCGTGGTTGCTCTTTCCATGGCTTTCGGCGACTCCAGCGCTCCTACCGATGCCTCCATCGCGGCGCTCCCGCACAACATCTTTTCCAGCTTCGGCTATTCCACGCACGACAAGATGGCGGGCCTGCCCAATACCCTGCTCGCCATTACACTCACGTCCAACTTCGGCACCTTCATCCTGTACGGACTGAGCTGCCTGCTGTGCATCATCGCTTACTCCGAGCGCCACGATAAACACGTCGTCAAGCATTACCTGATTCCCGGGTTCGGCCTGGTCGCCAACCTCACGTGCATGGCGTTTTATGTGGCGGGCCCGTTTTTCAACCTCGGCACCAAGATGGAACCTTTGACGGCGCTGGGCATCTCAGGGGTCTGGGGCCTTTACGGCGCGGTGTATTTTCTGCGCGCGTCCAAGTCCAAGGGCAAGGAGGTTCTGCTTTCGGCAAAACAGCAAGTGTCGTCGTAGCCCGCGCAGGTGCGAGGTTTGCTGGCCCGGCGCTTCAGCGCTGGGGAAGGCAGGCACCGCAGGGACGGCGCAACGACATTTCTTATGCAAGACTGAATAGTTTCCGGGTGGACTCATTCTGCGGCCCCGCTATGAGAGGCTGAAGAGAGGGCCCACCCGGACGCCATTAACGAGCAACGGCACGATTCGAGTCGGCTATATTCCCCTCCGCGCGCACCAGGCGCGCGGCACCCCATCCGGCGGAGCACATGTTGGACGTACAGTTCGGCCAGGCGAGCGACTTCGGCAAGGTCCGCACCAACAATGAAGATGCGGTAGGCTCTTTTGTCCCTGCCTCGCGCCATCAGGCGCGCTCCCACGGTTTTCTTTTCGCCGTTGCCGACGGCGTGGGAGGCCTTGACCTGGGCGAAGTAGCCTCGGCGACTGCCATCTCCGTCCTCACCGAAGGATTCTCAAAGGCGCAGCCGGGAACCATGCTCATCAGCCTGATGCCGCGGCTGATCCAGCGGGCCAATGCCGCCGTGCACGATTCCACGCTCGCCCTTGAACACCGCGGACGCAAAATGGCCACCACGGTCGTCGCCTGCGCACTGCGCTACGACCAGGCTGTGGTATCGCACGTGGGCGACTCGCGCTGTTACCTCGTCCGCGACGGGCAGGCACGGCAAATCACCCAGGACCACACCCTGGTCAACGAGCAACGTAAAATCGGCCTGATCACCGCCGGCCAGATCTCCGCCTCTGAAGCGCGGCATGTGCTCATTCGTTCTCTGGGTCCTGAGATGTTCGTCTCTGCCGACACCTCGGCCCTCACCCTGCGACCGGGAGACGTCCTTGTGCTTTGCACTGACGGCCTGCACGACGAGATGAGCCTGGAAGAAATCGCTGCCATCGCCTCGCAAAAGAAAGATGCCTCTCAAATTGCCCGCGAGCTGGTGGCGCGCGCCGTCGAAATCGACGGCGGCGACAACACCACCGCCCAGGTCATCCGCGTGCGCTCGGTTGAGCAGGTGGGCATGTACCGCGGACGCCCTTACCGCATGCCGGCGTAAAAGCAGGGAGTAGCCAATAGGGAATAGAAAGCCCCGAAATGCAGGCCCTTCGACTCGCCGCCGCGGCGACTCGCTCAGGATGACCGGAATCATGATGCCTTCGAAGAGAGAATGGCTACTCCCTGCTCGCTGTTTTTCTGTTCCCTGTTGCCTGTTCCCTCTCTCCTTACAGATTCCTTATCAAACACAGCCATTTTCCCGCTACAGTAGAGACAGCCCATAGCGAGCCCGATGAGTTTTTTCGATAGCCTCGAACCCGGCGCTGAAATCGATTTCTACAGCATTCAAGCCTCCGTGGCCCGCAGCGGCATGGCCACCATCTATCGCGCCCTCGACACGCGCGACAACCGCATCGTCGCCCTCAAAATTCCCCACCCCGACATGGAAGCCGATCCCGTCTTCTTCGACCGCTTCAAGCGCGAAGCCGGTATCGGCGAACGCCTCAACCATCCCAACGTCATGCGCGTCTACAACGGCGAAAAACGCTCCCGCGTGTACATGGTGATGGAGTGGTGCGAGGGCCGCTTGCTGCGCCGCATCCTCGAAGAGAGCCGGATCCCGCAGGACCACGCCATTCGTATCGCCATCGAAGTGCTCAAGGGCCTCGACTACATCCACTCCAACGGCGTCGTTCATCGCGACCTCAAGCCGGAAAACATCATGGTCGATGACCACGGCCACATCAAACTCATCGACTTCGGCATCGCCGCCGACGCTTCGGCCCGCCGCCTCACCTACGCCAACTTCACCGCCGGCCTGGGCACACCCGACTACATCTCTCCCGAGCAGGTGCGCGGCAAGCGCGGCGACGCCCGCTCCGACATTTACTCCATGGGCGTGATCCTCTACGAAATGCTCACCGGCAAACTTCCCTTCTCCGGCCCCTCGCCCCTTGCTGCCATGAACGACCGGCTGCTGAACCACCCCGTCCCGCCCCGCGTGGCCGACCCCTCGGTCTCGCCGCAGTTGCAGGAGATCATCTACCGCGCCCTGGAGCGCGATCCCAGAAACCGGTACGCTCATGCGGCGGACTTTCTGCGTGACCTCGAAAATCCCGACCAGGTCGGCGTCGAAGACCGCGCCGAACTGCGCGACTGGCAAAAGCGCAAGGCCCAGCTCCCACGCAGGATCCTGTATTACGCCGCCTTGGCCTTGATTCCGGTGATCATCCTGCTCCTCATGGTCTTGATCGCTCACCGCGCCTGATGCAAGTTTTCCACACCCATCATCCCCAAAATCTTCACGGATTCTTTATGCTTGAAGCACTACGATTCCCTGTGAATCCGTAGCGCCCCAAGTCCTAAGCTCCAGGTGTGCTCCGGTCACGGCTCGTTAGCCTTCGCACTCATTCATCAAGGCAGAGCGTGCAGCGGCATGTCAGAACCGCCTTCTCTCATCTGACTTTCGTCGCCGTCAGGCCTCACCTTGACCACCCAACCCGTGCTCGCAATGGACCCCAGGAAGTGAAAGGAGATGTAAGAATGGCCCGTACTCCCGACGACGTGAAAAAGCTTGCCAAAGAAAAGGGTGTCAAAATTGTCGACCTGCGTTTTATCGACTTGCCCGGAATGTGGCAGCATTTTTCCATTCCCGTAGAAGATCTTGAAGACGATTTGTTCAGCGATGGCATCGGCTTTGACGGGTCGAGCATTCGCGGATTCCAGCAGATTCACGAGAGCGACATGTTGCTCATTGCCGACGCCGAGACCGCCCAGGTTGATCCGATTCTTTCGGTTCCCACCCTCGACATCATCTGCAACGTGATCGATCCCATCACCCGCAAGCCTTACAGCCGCGATCCCCGTCACGTGGCGCAGAAGGCTGAGGCCTACCTCAAGAGCACCGGCATCGCCGACATCAGCTACTGGGGCCCTGAAGCCGAGTTCTACATGTTCGACAGCGTGCGCTACGACCAGAACGCGCAGAGCGGCTACTACTACATCGACTCCCGCGAAGGCGTGTGGAACACGGGACGCGATGAGAGCCCGAACATGGGCTACAAGATTCGCCACAAGGAAGGCTACTTCCCGGTGCCGCCGTCCGATCAGTTCCAGGACATCCGCTCAGAGATTCTGCTGGCGCTCAAGGACGTCGGGATCAAGGTTGAGGTGCAGCACCACGAAGTCGGCACCGCCGGCCAGGCCGAAATCGACATGCGCTTCGGCCCGCTTACCAAAATGGCCGACAACCTCATCTGGTACAAGTACGTCATTCGCGGAATCTGCCGCAAGCACGGCATCACGGCCACCTTCATGCCCAAACCGCTCTTCGGCGACAACGGCTCCGGCATGCACGTGCACCAGAGCCTGTGGAAGGGCGACACCAACGTCTTCTACGACAAGAAGGGCTACTCCCTGCTGAGCGACACCGCGAAGTACTACATCGGCGGCCTGCTCAAGCATGCGCCGGCGCTGCTCGCCATCGCCGCTCCCACCACCAACTCCTATCGCCGCCTGGTTCCCGGCTATGAAGCCCCGGTTAACCTGGCATACTCGCAGCGCAACCGCTCGGCAGCCTGCCGCATTCCCACCTACTCGACGAGCCCCAAGGCCAAGCGCATCGAGTTCCGCTGCCCCGACCCGTCCACCAACCCGTATCTCTGCTTCCCGGCCCTGCTCATGGCCGGCCTCGACGGCATCAAGAACAAGATCGATCCCGGCGAGCCCTGGGACAAGGACCTCTATGAACTGGAGCCCGAAGAACTGGCCAAGATCAAGAGCACGCCCGGTTCGCTGGGCGAAGTTCTGACGGCCCTCGAAAGGGATCACGCCTTTCTGCTCGAAGGCGGCGTCTTTACCAAGGACCTGATCGAAACCTGGATCAACTACAAGCGCACCAAGGAGCTGGCCCCAGTCAACCTGCGTCCCGTGCCCTACGAGTTCTTCCTCTACTACGATCTGTGAGATCGTTCGCCTGATTGACGCGCTGTTTCGAACGGCCGGCATCGCAAGGTGCCGGCCGTTTTGTTTTGCGGCGGTGCTAATCTTCGCCACAAAAGATGCCGCGCAAGCCGAATATACGCCGCTACTCCTAACGCCTCACACCCGAGTGTGCATCTACGACGGTCAGATGTCGATCGGCAACTGGCTTTTAACGCACTGAAGAGGCGGAACACGGTTGGGCACACACGCGGTCCGGCGCATATTGACCGAAGAAAGGCGTGGCCGCCCATAATGGATATGAATGCCATTCACCCTGTCGCACCCTGCTGCAGCGATCCCATTTCTACGCACGCGTCTGGTGCCCTCCGCGTTGGTTATCGGCTGCATGGCGCCCGATTTTGAGTACTTCGCTTTATTCTCACCCAAGGGACATTTCGGCCATACCTTACTCGGCGCTTTTGTCTTCGATTTGCCCGCCGCGTTCATCCTCCTTTGGCTGTATCACGTCTACGCAAAGATGCCGCTCTATACGTGGCTGCCCGAGAGTGTCCGGCGGCGGATCAAGCTTGGCCCCGCCGCGTTGCCGGTCCGCAATATCGTGCAGTTCCTGCTGGTGGCGCTGTCCATTCTTGTCGGAGTGGCGACCCATATCCTGTGGGATTCGTTCACCCACTCCGGCTTCTGGCCTTACGATCACTGGCCGTTCCTGCACCGAACCGTTCTGATCCCCGGCTTCGGGCCTCTGGAGTATGCGCGCGTCCTCCAACACGTCAGCACCGTCCTGGGCGCCGCTGTGATCCTGCTTTGGTTCTGGTACTGGTTCCGAAAGACGCCTCCCACGCAACCGGATGCGGCAGCATACCCACCAAAGAACCGCCGCGCCGCGCTCTACGTGATCGCCATCGTGGCTTTGATGGCGCCGGTTCTTGCCTCGTTCCTCGTACCTGGATTCGGAAACCCCGAACACATCACGGCCAGGAGGTTCTTCTTCGAAAGGGGAGTCATCACCGCGATCAACATCTTCTGCATCGGGGTTTTGACCTATGGCGTCTTCACCGCAGGCGCGCGAAACAGGCTGCGAAACAAGCTGAAGGACGCGTAGGCCTCGGCATTTCAGCATTTCCGCTCACCTTCGCGCGGGCTTTCCCGTCATAGAATCATTGGTTGCGGCTGTCCCCTTGATGCAGAGGAGGTTGTCTCAGGAGAAAGTCGATGAGACGATTCTGGCTTCTTGCCTGTTGTGCCGCGTTCTTGGCAGCTTCAGCCGTTCTCAGCTGCGCCGAAGAGCCCCAGAAAGTTTCGGTGTGCCAGCTCAAGGCCGATCCGGCCGCCTACAACCACAAGCTCGTCGAAGTTGAGGGATTCGTCTCGCACGGCTTCGAGGACTTCGAGCTGTTCGACCCGCTCTGTCCCCCCAGCGCTCAGGACATCTGGCTCGAATACGGCGGAACGCAGAAATCCGACACGATCTATTGTTGCGGCCCGACCGCCGGCACTTCCCGTCCTAAAGAACTAAGCGTCGAGGGCATCTCGATTCCCCTCGTCGACGACGAACAGTTCAAGCAGTTCAATCGCGAGCTTCAGTCAGTCCACTCAGGGAACTTCGGCTCCATCGCCCGCGCAACGCTGATCGGCCGCTTTTTCGCTGGGACGAAACAGCAATTTGGCAAGGGGCCTGTCTTTTGGAGCGGCTTCGGCCACATGGGCTGCTGCAGCCTGCTCGCCATTCAGCAGGTGCAAGCTGTCGCTCCGCAGGATCGCGACGACCTCGACTACGGCGAATCAGCCGACCAGCCGGACATGGACAAAGTCGGATGCGGCTACCAGTACATGACACCAATCTGGCCATGGGCTGACGAGATCAAGGCGCAACAGCAAGCCGAACAGGACCCCGGCGCGCGAGCCTTCGACGACCCGGAAAGCGTGGCCGCAGATTTTCTTGTCGCCGCGCTCAAGCTCGATCGCGCGCAGCCGCCTCACCTCACCGAAAAACGCAAGTCCCAGGGCCGCGTCGTCTACCAATGGAATCCACCCGGCAAGCAACACTCTTATATGGTCGTGGTCAGCAAGCCGTTTCTGCTTTCCTTCTACGCCAAGAACCCCAAACGCGTAGCCTGGGTCGTCATCGCCGGCTACGATTCCTCCTGCGATGAGCCCAATTCGGTCACTCGGACCCGATAGGAAATTGTGGGGTGTCCCGGGTCTGGATTCTCAGGACCGGGTTCGACGGCAAGGCTTTTGTCACGCGAAAAACTAGAGACTGCGCAATCCGGAGCTTTCACGCAGCAGGCGCGGGCCATTCTCCCGCATCGAATTGCGGACTGGCGGTGGCGAAATCCGGACCTGGATGATAGGTTTTCCCCAGCCATTTCGCAGAACAGTCGGATTGCTCCGCAATGGCGTGACGCGAGAGATGGAAATGATCTTTGTCGATGTATTTATGTGCAACATTGTCTAGCTCCCCACATGGAATGCCGCTGATTCCGGTTGATGGAGCTTACACAACCGGTGGCATTGCTCCGGGTGGACTGCAGCCGAAGCTTGGCCCAATCCGTAGGATGCAGGCGGAAAACCTGGGGTTTTCCCTAGTGGTCGCCGCGGACGGCCGTTGGCTGTCTTTGGGCCACTCGGTCCCAGGCCGGCTTGGGCCGCCCAGGATGGCTCGGCGGGCGGCCCTACTTCAGCCCAGGCGTCGTAATCAGCGCCTCGATCTCCTCGGTCAGCGCCTCGGCGGCGTCGATGCACTCGCCGCGGCTGACGTCGCGATGCGTGACCACGCGGATCGCATCCTTTCCGAACGCGCCCACCAGCACGCCGCGCGCCTTCAATCGCGCCGCCAGCTCCGCCGCGCCGGTTCCCGCCGACAGGCGGAAGATGACGATATTGGTCTCGACGGAATCGAGATCGATCGACACGCCCTCGGTATTGGCGAGGGCCTCGGCCAGCAGGCGCGCGTTGGCATGGTCGTCGGCGAGGTTTTTTGGCCCTTCTTCGAGTGCCACCAGGCCTGCAGCGGCCAGCACACCCGCCTGGCGCATGCCGCCGCCGAGGCACTTGCGTAAAATACGCGCCCGCGCCATGCGCTCCGCCGAGCCCACCAGCATCGATCCCACCGGCGCGCCCAGCCCCTTCGACAGGCAGAACATCACGGTATCGAATCCGCGCGTCAGCGTCTTTACGTCGGAGCCCAGCGCCACGGCGGCATTGAAGATGCGCGCCCCGTCGCAATGCAGCGGGAGCTTGCGCTCTTTGGCGTTTTCCCAGATTTCCTCGAGAACTGAGATGGGCGTGCAGCGGCCGCCGGCCAGATTGTGCGTGTTCTCAATCTCGATCAATCCCGTCGCCGCGCGGAACCCTCCATAAGGCGTGATGACCGGCTCGATCTGCTTCCACGTCAGAATGCCGCCTTCTGTGGGCACGGCGCGGATCAGGCAGCCCGAAAACACCGCTGTGGTCGCCATCTCGTAGTCGAGAATGTGCGCGTGCGCCTCGGCAATCACTTCCTGGCCCGGCTGCGTGAGCAGACGAATCGCTACCTGGTTGCCCATGGTGCCGGTGGGCACAAACAACGCCGCCTCGCGCGCGAAGATTTCGGCCGCGCGCCGCTCCAGCAGATTGACAGTAGGGTCCTCGCCGTAGACGTCGTCGCCCACCTCGGCGGCCGCCATGGCCGCGCGCATCTCCGGCGTGGGGCGGGTGACGGTGTCAGAACGGAGATCGATGATTTGGGTCATAACCGTCGGCTTTCTTTAATGCCAAGTACAAAAGATGGCCACGCAATTAGCAGGCAATCGGCCGCAAATAATCCAGCCGCCAATACCTTTCCCAACCTTCCCGGGAACGCGCCCTCAATAAACTTGACCCCGTAAGCCAGCGGAATCAGCAACGCCCCGTAGATTCCGAAAAAAACAGCTAGCATGCGCTCTTCTCTTTCATAGCGGCGTAAGAGGAGTCGGACCAGCCAGCGCGCTTGAAAGAAGAACAGGAACCCGACCGGAACGCTAAATAGAAGTACGATCTGGTCGAGCATGTCGTTTTCCTTTCCTGCGCTCGGGGTTACTGTTCCCTATGCCCTGTTCCCTGCTTTCTCGTTCCCTTGTTCCCTCGGTCCCTGCTTTTAGGGGATTTGTTTCATCGGCAATTCCATCACCGGTGTGCGCTTGCCGTCTTTCTCCGCGTACGCCCACAGCCCGTGAAAGTTGGCGCGGATGCCGGGCTGCGTCTTGAGGAACGCGCTCAGCACCGCCGTGGCCTCAGTGCGCAGCGCCGCCGGATCGGTTACGCCCGTGGATTGGTAGACCACTGCAAGGTCGGGCTCGTGCAGCGAAGGATCAAGTCCCACCGCCTCGATCTTCCAGGTGCGATCGCCATCGGCGATGGAAAGCGGAAAGTAATTCTGGGGCGAGGGCGTGATCTGCGACTGCTCCTGGCGCAGCTTGTCGAGATTCGGCGAGGAGATGAAATCGAAGGGCAGCTCAAGGTAGCGCGCCGCGTCGTAGCTGTACCAGGCGCTCCAGGGATCCTCTTTGGCTGTCTCGCGCCCCCGCACCCAGTACCAGACGCAGTCGTGGCCGTCGAAGATGCCCTGCCTGACGCTGAGGCCGGCCAGCCTCCACTCGGTGGCGGCGCCATCCCACGCCAGGATCAGCCCCAGCGAGGCGTCCATGGGCGAACCCACGGCTTCGGCCAGGATCACTGCATAGCGTCCGGGCGGCAACTGACTCAAGGTGATGGTCACGGTAAGCGAGCCGCTGGAATTGGAGCAGAAGAACTGGGTGTCGGCCGGCGCGGTTTGCATGGTAGCGTCGAGCAGATACACATTCTTCAGTTGAAATCCCGCGCCCTTGACCAGGGGCGCGCTCTGTTCCACCGCGGCGCTCATCCCGGGCCACTCATTGGCCTCCTGCGGCAGCAGCACAGCCTGGAGGGCATTGAAGTCCTGCGCCACGACCTCGTTGGCCAGCCGCCCCGCGACCGCCGAAAGGGCATCGCGGTCCAGCGGCCCCAGCTCCGCCTGCGATGTGCAGCTTACCGCCCTGGCCGTCTGCGCCGCCGGCAGCAGGGCTGCCGCAAGCAGAATCCCGCACCAGAACTTCATTCCGGACCACGTCATTTTGATATCCACGATCCCTTTTTGCTCCTGTTTCTTGAGCGTCGAGAGGCCACTGTTAGTCTAGTACAGTGAGCGCAGCCGGCAGTCGCGCGCCGGCTCTCGCTTATTGCACGCGGCTCAAATGCATCCTCACACCAACCCGCGACCGGAATTGCTGGGCGAGGGCGCGGTTCGTTCGCGTATGGCCCTGAGCAGGCTGCGCCGGGCCGCCCTCCCGGCCGCATGCGCCGTCGTGGCCGCCTTGGCCGCGATTCTGGCCTGCCCGGTTGCCAGCGCGCAAACGCCAGCCGCGTCAAATCCCAACGCGGCTCCCGGCGCAGCGGCGCACCCCAAAGCCGGCGCGACGGCGACACCCCCGGCAAAACATCACGCTCAGCCGCACAAGAAGCCCCCTGCCGCGCAACCCACCACAGCTTCAGTCACCCCCCCTGCTGCGCCGCCGCCTCCCAACTGGCCCGCGAAACTCCAGCCCGCCGACGCATCGGTGGCCTGGGACAGCCAGGGTCTGCACATCGTGGCGAATAACTCCAGCCTGGACCAGATTCTGAGGGAAGTCTCCACCATCACGGGCACGAAAATCGACGGCATGGGCGCGGATCAGCGCGTTTTTGGCACCTACGGCCCGGGCACCGTGCGAGCGGTGCTTTTTGAACTGCTCGACGGCTCAGGTTACAACGTCCTCATGGTCGGCGAGCTTGGCCCCGGCACACCGCGCCAGATTGTACTCAGCACGCCTCCCAACGGCCCCGCTCCGCCGGTTCCCAATGCGCCCCCAGAGCAGGGACCACCTGACCTGGAAGCGCAACAGCCCGAGCCGCCGCCGGCTGCTGCCGCGCCCACCCCTCCGAACGGCTATGTTCCCGGGATGCCCGTGCGCACTCCGCAACAGATTGTGCAGGAAATGCAGCAGCGCCAGCAGCAGTTGCAGCAGATGCAACAGCAGCAGCAGCAAAACAACCCGCCACAAAATTGAAGGAATGGTTTGGGGCTCTGATGGCTGAGAACTTGCCTTCAGGAAAGGCTCGCCGTCTCTGGCTCAGACTTTACCGGCGCCGGCCGCGCCGACGGCCGCATGAGGGCGAAGCACACGCGCAAAATGGCGTAGGCGCTCAGAATGCCGAACGCCATCGCGCCCACAAGGACGCACGCCAGGATCGCGAAGTCCATTACGTTTGCCATTTTCTGAGCCCTGGATCTTCGATGCGCGCTCGCAGCCGGCGGGTTGCGTATTTTGCCGGGCTTACCATCTCCGGCTTGGTTGCCGCATCTGCGATTGTCGCAGAAGTCCGGCCGCGTTGACCCTTATTTCTATTGCCAAATAGAATACCCTTTGAGTGTTGTTCCAATGTGACACATTGCCTATAACACTTTAGGAGTACCCGCCTTCTTCCCGGGCCTCCTGCAGCCCAGTCATGTCTATTACGCACATTTCGGTGCGCGGGGCGCGCCAGCATAACTTGCGCGATATCAACGTGCGCATTCCCCGCAATGCCCTCACCGTGGTCACCGGTTTGTCGGGCTCCGGCAAAAGCTCGCTCGCCTTTGACACCATCTATGCTGAGGGCCAGCGGCGCTACGTGGAGACGCTTTCAGCCTACGCGCGCCAGTTTCTCGACCAGATCGAGCGCCCCGACGTGGACTCCATCGAGGGCCTGAGCCCGGCCATCTCCATCGAGCAGAAGACCACCAGCCGCAGCCCCCGTTCCACCGTGGGCACGATTACCGAGATTTACGACTATTTGCGCCTGCTCTATGCCTCGGTGGGCACGCCGCATTGCCCCAACTGCGGACGGCCCATTGCCCGCCAGACTGCCGAGCAGATTGTGCAGCGCATTCTGGAACTGGGCCGCAGCGAGCGCGTCACCGTGATGGCGCCCATCGTGCGGGGGCGCAAGGGCGAGTTTAAGGATTTGCTGGATCAGGTTGACAGTCAAGGGTTTCGCGCCCGCGTCGACGGCGATGTGCAGGACCTGTCGGAGCCGATCGCGCTCGACAAGCGCAAGAATCACAGCATCGAAGCCATTGTGGACCGCGTTCTGCTGAAGCCGGAGGCAAGCGGGGTTGGCGGAGTTAGCGGGGTTAGCGGAGTCAGGGCGGAGTCTTCCGCGAAGCCCTCTGTCGAGAAACGCCTCGATCAAGCCGTGGCCAAGGCGCTTCAGCTCGCCAATGGGCTGGTGCTGGTTGCATTCAGCGACGGCAGCGAGCAGCTGTTTTCCTCGTCGATGGCCTGCCCCGATTGCGGCCTCGACGTACCCAAGCTCGAGCCGCGCAGCTTCTCGTTCAATTCCACCTTCGGTGCCTGCCCCAACTGCCACGGCCTGGGCTCGCTTTATGACTTCGATCCAGCGAAGGTTATCACCGACTGGTCAAAGCCACTGCTCGATGGCGGCCTCGGCCCCGGCTCCGCGTCACAATATCTTGTCCGGCTCATCCAGCTTGCAGCCGATCGTTACAAGATCGACCTCAAGAAGCCCTTTGAAGATCTGCCGCCCAAGCACCAGCACATTCTGGTTTACGGGCCGCCCAAAGGTGAGGCGCCGCGCACCGGCTTCCATGGCATTCTCGCCTACCTGCGCGACAACGTGGAAGAGGCGCGCAGCGACAGCTATCGCGAGTACATGATGAGCTTCATGTCGGCTGCGCCCTGCCCGGTGTGCCGCGGCAAGCGGCTGCGCCCCGAATCTCTGGCGGTCAAAGTCGGCGGGCTCTCCATCGCCGATTTCACCGCGTTGCCGCTAAACCGCGCGCTCTCCACCGCGATCAATCTGCAGTTCACTGAGCGTGAAGCGCTGGTTGCCGAGCGCATCCGCCGCGAGATTGCCGAGCGGCTGGAATTCCTGTGCGCGGTCGGGCTCAACTATCTGTCGCTCAACCGCAGCGCGGCCACGCTCTCCGGCGGCGAAGGCCAGCGCATCCGTCTCGCCACGCAAATCGGCAGTCGTCTGCGCGGCGTGCTATACGTGCTCGACGAGCCCTCCATCGGCCTGCACCAGCGCGACAACAACCGCCTGATCCAGGCGCTGGAAAAGCTCCGCGACCTGGGCAACACTGTGCTGGTCGTGGAGCACGATGAAGAGACCATTCGCCACGCCGACTACGTGCTCGATCTCGGTCCGGGTGCCGGCCGGCTCGGCGGCCACGTTGTGGCCGAAGGCACGCCGGACCAGATCATGGCGTCGCCCGCCTCCCTCACCGGCCGCTACCTGAGCGGCTCGGCTACGATGCTGCAACGCGCGTATCCCCGCCCGCTCGGCGGCAAATGGCTCGTCATCAGCGGCGCGCGCGAGCACAACCTGCAGGATCTGAATCTGCGCATTCCGCTGGGCGTGATGACCGTGGTCACGGGCGTCAGCGGCAGCGGCAAGAGCACGCTGGTGAACGACATCCTTTACCGCTCGCTGGCCAAGACCATCTACGGCTCGCGCGAAGAGCCCGGCGCCCACGACGCCATTGCCGGCGCCGAGCAGATCGACAAAGTGGTGCGCATCGACCAGTCGCCGATCGGCCGCACGCCGCGCTCCAATCCCGCCACCTACACCGGCGTGTTCTCGCCCATCCGCGATCTGTTCGCCATGCTGCCTGAAGCGCGGGAGCGCGGGTACAAGCCGGGCCGCTTCAGCTTCAACGTGACGGGCGGCCGTTGCGAGGCATGCCAGGGCGATGGGCAGCGCCGCATCGAAATGAACTTTATGCCCGATGTTTACGTGCAGTGCGAAGTGTGCAACGGGCGGCGCTACAACCAGGAAACGCTGGCAGTGAAATTCCACGGCCACTCCATCGCCGACATTCTCGATCTGACCATCGAAGACGCGTTGCCGCTGCTGGCCGATGTGCCGCAGGTGCGCCAGAAGCTGCAAACCCTGGTGGATGTCGGCCTGGGCTACGTGCACCTGGGCCAAAGCGCAACCACTCTCTCAGGCGGCGAGGCGCAGCGCATGAAGCTGGCGCGCGAGTTGTCAAAGCGTCAGACCGGCAAAACCCTTTACCTGCTCGACGAGCCCACCACCGGCCTGCACTTCGACGACGTGCGCAAGCTGCTCGAGGTCCTGCACCGGCTTGTCGATCTCGGCAACTCCGTGATCATCATCGAGCACAATCTCGATGTCATCCGCAACGCCGATTGGGTGATCGACCTCGGTCCAGAAGGCGGCGAGGACGGCGGGCGCGTGGTGGGCGAAGGCCGTCCGGCAAGGATTGCCGCCACTCCCGGCTCTTATACGGGCCAGTTCCTGAAGCGCTACTACAAGGCGACAGAGGGACGGCTCGCGGCTGCCGATCCCGAGGAAGAGCGGCTCGCTTATTCAGCTTCAGGCGGCGTCAGCTACAATCAATCCGACTCGGGTTCAGCCGGCACCAACGCTGACTCCGCACAGCACTCCAACAGAAAGCGGCCACGCCGGCAAAACTCACACGCAGGCACCCCACCCCGCGAGAAGAAGACGGGACGAGCATGATCGACCAGCCCGAAGACAACCTGCGCGAGCCTTCGATTTCTCCCGCAGAAGAACCTGCGCCCGCCGCATCAGCAGGCGGCGAATCCGTCGCCGGTGATCCGCCGGCCAGCCCATCGCCGAGCGCCGAAATCGCCGCTTCGCCCGCCGGATCGGCGTTCCCCGATTCCGGTTTCATGCCGGCAGCCGGCCAGCCTGCGCCTTTCCAGTCCCGGGTCCAACCGCCAGTCCGCCCTCCCGCGCGCATCCCTCACTTCGGCCATTTTGCCTTTTTGTCACTGGTGCTTCTGCCGCTTGGCCTTGCGGTCGCCATCATCCTCATGCTCATCGCTCTGCACCTGCATCTGTTCGGCGTTTCCACGCTCCAGGGCACCATGACCAACATTCACTACCTCCTGGGTAGTGAAGCGATTCTCTATCTCGCCACTTTTGCTTTCTGCCTCGCGATCTTTCCCCTTTTTTGGCACAAGAATCTGTTTGCCGGCCTGCAGTGGAACGGCGCCACCGCTCTTCGCCTGGGCTGGCGGCTCGGCGGCGCTGCTTTCGCCTGTTTTCTGCTCGCCATGTTGAATGAAGTGCTGATGCCGGGCCCCACCAATGCACCCATTGAAAAGATCTTCCGCACGCCGGGAGCCGCCTGGCTCCTCTTCGGCTTCGGCGTCACCTTCGCGCCGTTTTTCGAGGAGACTTTCTTCCGCGGATTTCTTCTCCCTTCGTTCTGCACGGCCTACGACTGGTTCGCCGAGGCATTATCCCTTCACAAGGATCCTGCGTGGCCGCTTCAAGGCAGGCCGCGATGGCCTCTGGCGGCGCGATTGATCACGGCAACCGTGATGACAATTCCGATCGCGGCAATTTGCGCGTTTCCCAGATCCGGACATTATCTGATGCGCGTGCTCATTGTGGGCATTTGGGGACTTGCCCTGGCTTTGGGGTGGGCCATTGGGCATTCTGAGTCGCAGGGCAACCCACCGCGGTTCGCGACGGTCGACGCGAACGGCCACCCGGTGTGGTCATTCTCCGCGATGGCTGTCGGCTCCATTCTGGTCAGCATCTCGTTTGCGCTGCTGCATGCGCAGCAAACCGGCTACTCCATCGGTCCATTTCTGCTCCTTGTCGGTGTCAGCCTCGTCCTTTGCACGGTCCGGCTGGCCACGCGCTCGCTGGCTTCGAGCGTCGTGGTTCATGCCTGTTACAACTTCCTGCTTTTCTCGCTGATGCTCGCCGGCACAGGCGGCTTCAGGCATATGGACAAAATGTAAAAGGCAGGGAGTAGCCAATAGCCAATAGGGAATGGAAAAATTCCGCTTCTTCCCTCTGAGCTTTGAGCCCTGGTCTCTATTCCCTATTCCCTGTTGCTTGTTCCCTTAAAATCGTAGCGATGCCAACACCCAGCTACGCCGATCAACTCCTCACGCTTCTGGCCCACGCCAGCTTCAGGCTCGGCCAGTTCAAGCTATCGTCCGGGGCCAGCAGCGATTACTACATTGATTGCCGCACGACCACACTGCATGCCGAAGGCGGCCGCCTCACCGGGCACGCGATACTCGAGTTGCTGGAAGCGAACAAGATTGACGCGGAGGCTGTCGGCGGGCTGACCCTGGGCGCTGATCCCATCGTTTCGAATGTGGCCACTGCCAGCGCCTGGCGAGCGCTTTCAATGCCCCATGCTGATAGCCGCCCCCCGCTTCTGCATGGCTTTCTCGTACGCAAGGCAGAAAAAACCCATGGCACCGGCCGCCGCATCGAAGGCTTTTGCCGTCGTGGCGCGCGTGTGGTCATTGTCGACGACGTGTGCACGACCGGCAGCTCCACGATCGCTGCCATCGAGGCGGCGCAGGAGGCCGGCATGATCGTTGCCGCCGTGGTCTGCATCGTGGAGCGCGAAGAAGCCAACGGCCGGCCCGCCGTGGAGGCGGCGGCAAAAGACGCCCCGTTCCTTCGCCTCTTCGCCGCCAATGAGGTGCGCGCAGAACACCTCAAAGCGAAGAAGTGAAGGGAATGAAAAGAGCGACAAAGTGATGCGGGTGAAAGAAGTGGATCAAGCCCTATCCTCCACTCTTTTCACTCCCGTCACCCCTTTCACTTTTTCTGCGGGCTGCCGCTGAGAGCTCTGTGAATTGGGGTGTGGAAATGGAATGGGCAGACCCCACGCCAATGAAGGTCTGCCCATTTTTCGCGCACACGCTTTATCCGTGCCACACGCTTCAACTGTCTGTATATATGTCTTGCCGCCTTACTCCTCAGGCACCGCGGTTGAAGCGGAAGCTGTCTGCCCGCTTGTCGCAGGCTTTCCGTTGGACGCCGCCCCCGGACCCATGGGCTGGGTTTGCGACGGCTGCGATTCGGTTCCGGAGCTCATGTTCGACAGCAATTGAACCTCGACGCGCCGATTCTCCTTGCGTCCCTCGGCAGTCTTGTTGTCGGCAACATACTGGTCCTTGCCAATGCCGATCAGGTAAAAGCGGTGCGGGGCGATGTTGTACTTCGTCGCCAGGTACTGCACCACGGCATCGGCGCGGCGCTGGCTCAGGTCGTAGTTATACTGCGCGGGGCCGGTGGAGTCGGTTCCTCCCGTCACTTCGAGGATGAAGTTCTGCGTGGAGCCAAGCTGACCGGCGAAACTGTCGAGTTGCGCCATGTCGTCCTTGGTCAGCGCCGCTTTGTCGAAGCCGAATGTGACTGAAACCTTTCCCATTTCCTTGAAGTTGTCAAGGCCCTTCACTACGCTGTCGAGCGTATCGGCGCGGTGCGCCACGTCAGTGGCGGCCGAGTTGGCTGCGTTTGCAGCCTGGGTCGCATTCTGTGCGCTCTGGTTGGCTGAGTCTGCCGAGCCCTGCGCTTTCTGGATGCCGGCCTGGGCGCGTTCGTCTACATCGTGGAGGTTGCGATTATTCTCTGCCGTCTTCTGGTCCAGTTGATCGGTGTGGTCGGCCAAGGGCTGCGTTTGCGAGCGCACGTAGTTCTTGGTCGCGCATCCCGTCACGCCGAAAACAGCGAGTGCCGTCGCCATCAACGCAAATCCAAATCGATGCATGGTTTTGATCCTCATCTCTCCGTCCTTGCCTGTGCCACCTCCGCACCTCCGGTCGGGGACGGACCTGTTCTATTCCCAGAAATGTGCACGTCGAAGTCCATTTGCTGAACATCAGATAACTTATTTAGCTTCAGCTAGATATATAGTCTTGCTCATGTTTTCCGCAAATGCCGGCACTACGTAATTTTTACGTAGCCGGTAAGGATTGCCATACCCCGAACCCCTGCGTTCCGAAGCAGTTCGCCAGTCGGCCAACCGGGTCTGCGGCATCGCAGAACCCGCTATTCTAGAAAATGACACGGCGCGCGCCCTCCCGATCCATGGATCTCTACGAAAAAATCCGCAAGCTCCCCACCCAGCCCGGCGTGTACCTCTACAAAAACGCCGACGGCGAAGTGATCTACGTCGGCAAGGCCAACGACCTGCGCGCGCGCGTGCGTTCTTACCTGCTGGAGGCCTCGCAGGCCAACGCCAAGACCGGCTCGCTGATGCGCGAGGCCGTTGACATCGACTACATCCTGGTGGCCAACGAGCACGAGGCGCTGGCCCTCGAAAACAACCTCATCAAGCAGCGCAAGCCGCGCTTCAACATCCTGCTGCGCGATGACAAGACCTACCCCTACGTCAAGCTCACCCTCGCCGACCGTTTTCCCAAGGTGTTTGTCACGCGCCGGCTGCGCAAGGATGGCTCGGCGTATTACGGCCCGTATTTTCCCGGCAATCTCGCCTATCGCGTGGTCGAGCTCATCCATCGCAGCTTTCTGCTGCCCAGTTGCAAGGTCGATTTGTCCCGGTACCATCCGCGCGCCTGCCTGCAGTACTACATTCACCGCTGCCTGGGCCCCTGCGTGGAAGGACTCACCACCCCGGAGGCGTACAAGCAGGCGGTGCGCGACGCGCAACTGTTTCTCGAAGGGCGGCATGCCGAACTGGAGCGCACCCTGACTGCGCGCATGATGGCCGCCGCCGAAGCCGAGCAGTTCGAGGCTGCCGCCCGCCTGCGCGACCAGCTCTCCACCGTGCACCAGCTCCAGGAAAAGCAGCGCATTGCCACCGCGGAGCTCGACGACGACGCCGACGTGTTTGGCTACCACTTCGAAGACGGCTCGCTGGCCGTCAACCTCTTCCACATGCGCAACGGCAAAATCGTGGACCGGCGGGAGTTCTTCTGGGAAGACCTGCCAAGCCTGCTCGGCGCGGGCGTTGAGCAGGTGGAGAGCGAGGGAGCAAGGGAGCAAGGGGGCAAGAAGGCGAAGGAGGAAGATGATTCACATACCAAAGCCGTCATCCTGAGCGAGCGCGGCGGAGCGCAGCGAGTCGAAGGACCTGCGGTTGCTGTTCCAGCAACCGGCTCGCCCATCTTTCAGGCTGGCGCAGTCTTCTCTGCTCTGCTCAAGCAGCTCTACATCGACCAGCACTACGTGCCGCGCACTATTCTGGTGCCCGTCGACTTCGACGACCGCGAAACTCTGGCCGCACTGCTCGGTGAACGCAGCGGCCACAAGATCGAGATCGTGGTGCCCCAGCGCGGTGAAAAGAAGTCGCTCGTCGACCTGGCCGGCCAGAATGCGCACCAGTCCTACGTGCAGCGCTTCCGCGTGCTCGAGCCGTCGCGGAAGGCCATTCAGGAGGCGCTCGCCGACGCGCTCATGCTGCCCGAGCTGCCGCGCCGCATTGAGTGCTTCGACATCTCGCACATCCAGGGCGCTGAAACCGTCGCCTCCATGGTGGTATGGGAAGACGGCAAGATGAACAAGTCGGCCTATCGCAAGTTCAAGCTCAAAACCGTGACCGGCGTCGACGATTTCGCCGCCATGCGCGAGGTGGTGGAGCGCCGCTACCGGCGGGTGAAGGACGAAGACCAGGCCATGCCCTCGCTCGTCCTCATCGACGGCGGCCTGGGCCAGCTCCACGCCGCCGCCGAAGCACTCGAAGCGCTCGGCTTCACCTCGCAGCCGCTGGCTTCGATCGCGAAACGGGAAGAAGTGATCTACGTTTACGGCAGCGAAAACGACCCCATCGTTCTCGACCGCCGCAGCCCGGTGCTGCATCTCGTGCAGCTCATCCGCGACGAGAGCCACCGCTTCGCCATCGGCTATCACCGCCAGCGCCGGGCGATGAGAGACAGGGACTCCGAGCTGCTGAACATTCCCGGCGTGGGCCCGCAGACCCGCCAGCGGCTGCTGGCGCACTTCGGCAGCCTGCGCGACGTGCAGCAGGCGACGGCCGAATCGCTCGCCGCCGTCGTCTCGCGCAAAACGGCCGAAATGATTTGGCGGCATTTCCATGCAGAAGCGATCGTTTCAGGGGAATCCACATAGAATGGCGTAAGAGCGTTGTCGCGCTTTAATCAATTCATGAGCCTTTTTTCGAGAATCGGGAAGAACAAAGACCAGATCCGCGCGCACGATCATTGCAGACGCAACCGCGCTGAGCTGGAGCGAAGTGAATCCTGTGGATGCTTCTATTGCATGAGGGTCTTTCAGCCGACCGCGATTGCGGAATGGATCGACGAAAGCAACTCTGGACGCGACGGGCAATCTGCGGAGTGCCCGCATTGCGGGATCGACTCCGTTATCGGCTCCGCGTCCGGCTACCCTATCACGGCGGAGTTTCTCGAGCGCATGCACGCACACTGGTTTGATTCGGTGCTTCCGGGGCGGCAGCGAGGTCGCTCTACTCCGCCTTCACCAGCTCCCGCTTCCGCACTTCAATCCGGTGGCTGCATGCGTAGCAATAGAACGCGTTCAGCGGTCCCACGCTCGAAATCTTCGCGCCGCACCATGGGCAGTTTCCGCGCACCGCGCTGATGGCGATGAACGGCCCCAGAAACGGCGCCAAAATCCCGGCGATGATCATGGGAACCCCGACGACCATCCAGGGGCCGACCATCAGGCAGATCAGCGTTCCATAGATAATCAGCACCGGTGCCGTGATGATGCCGAGCAGCATGCCGCTGAGCCCGCTCTTGATGGGCGCCTTCTCGGGCGCGTGGTGCACCACCGTCTCAGCTTCGTGCCTGCTCGGCGCCGCGCAATGTGGACAGAACTCCCATCCCGGCTCCAACTGCTCTTTGCATTTCGCACAGGTTTCGCTCATGGCGCGACCCTCCTCGACGGTACGACCCGAAGTGTAGGCCTGCTGAAACACGATTGCCCGTGATCCCCATCACCTGGACGGGTCCACAGTGGATCAAAGGCACAACGTTCTATGATTCCTCTGTCATGAAAAACCCCTGCACGTCCTTCATTTGGCTCGCCAGCCTCGGCGCGACGACCCTCATTGCGTGCCACCTCCACGCGCAAATGCTTTTGCCCTCTATCGATCCGCCCGATCAGCCCTTTTCCTATTTCTCCAAGCCCACCGACGAAATCGGCATCATGGGCGCGGAGGGCGCCACCGAGATCACGCCCGAGGGCTATTTGCGCACCGGCTTTGCCGAGCTGATGTTCTTCGCGGGCCCCGATCTCGAGCCCGTGAGCGTCCGCATTCGCACCCTCGAGCAGGGCCATCTGCCCATCGTCCACTACGAATACGCGCGCGACGGCGTCGCTTACTCGTTCACGGTGTTCGAGGCCGGGCTGCATGAAGACCAATCCGGACCGCTGGTCAACTTCGTGCGCGTGGCGATGAAGAACACCTCGCGCCAGCCCACGCGCGCCGTTTTCTCCACCGGCATGCGCTACGACGCGCTCTCGACCACGGGCGAGCCGCACGGCGACAACCGCTTCACGCGCCCGGTCGAAGGCAGATTTCCGGGCGCTTACCGGCAGATCGGCGAGCCCTTCAGCCGCGATTGGACCTATTCCTTCGGCGCCAGCCATTTCTTCCGCGACGGCCGTCTTCTCTACAGTTTTCCGGGCGGGTATACCGCGCGCGGATTCACGCTTCGCGATCGCATTCGCGACATGAACCCACCCGACGCCGACAAGCCCGTTCAACTCCACATCGAGCCTGAGACTCCCGTCGGCATCGTCACGTACTCCAGCCTGCTGCAGCCCGGCGAGGAGTGGACCCTCGATTTCAAAATGCCCCTGGTTCCCACGGCCGACCCCGATCTTGTTTCCACCATCGATGAAACCGCCTTCGACACTGCGAAATCGCAAGTGATCGATTACTGGAACAAAATTCTCGCCTCGGGCATGCAGATCACCTTGCCCGAAGCCAAGGCGGTCGACACTTTTTACACCAATCTGATCTACGACCTCATCGCCATCGATCACATCGGGCCCGACTATATTCAGACCGTCAACAAGCTCCACTATCACGCCTTCTGGCTGCGCGATGGAGCCGATATCACCCACAGCTACGACGTCACCGGCTATCCGCAAATCGCCAAAGAGTGCCTGGAGTTTTTCGCCAAATCGCAGAAGGCGGACGGCAACTTCCTCTCGCAGTCGCAGCAATACGATGGCTGGGGCGAAGCGGTGTGGGCCTACGCGCAGCACTATCGCATTACACACGACAAAGCCTTTGCGGAATGGGCGCTGCCGCAGATCGCCCGCGCCGTCGATTGGCTGCACCAGGCGCGCGCCGCCGACCCGCTGCACATCGTCCCGGCAAGCGATGTGCGCGACAACGAGTATGTGCCCGGGCACCTGACCGGTTACAACTTCCTCGCGCTCGACGGCCTTCGCGTGGCCATCCAGATGGCCGCCGATACCGGCCACAGCGATCTTGCGCGAAACTGGCAAGCGGAATACGACAGCCTGCACGAAGCGTTCTTCAAGGTGCTCGATGCCCAGGCCGCCGCACACAACGGCTACATTCCTCCGGCGCTCGACGGCCAAGCGGGTGGCTATGACTGGGGAAATCTGCTATCAGTCGTTCCCGAGCCCACGCTCGACGCGCACGATCCACGCGTGACTGCGACGCTGAAGGCCACGCAGGCCAAGTACGCAGAAGGCATTATGACCTACGCCGAGGGCGAGTTCCTGCATCACTACCTCACCATGAAGAACACGATGACAGAAGCAATCCGCGGCGACCAGCAGCAGGCGCTCAACGAGTTCTACGCTATCCTGGCGCACACCAGCTCAACCAACGCGGGCTTCGAGTACAAGATTCGCCCCTGGGGCGACCGCGATTTCGGCGACAACCTGGCGCCGCATGGATGGTTTGCGGCCGAATACCGCACCTTGCTGCGCACCATGCTGGTTCGCGAAGAAGGCAACCAGCTCCATTTGCTATCAGTGGTTTCGCCAGCCTGGGTCGGCAAGGGCAAAACCATCGCCGTGCGCCAGGCGCCCACCTGGTTCGGCCCCATCGACTTCACGCTCGAGCAGCCGCAGGATGGCGTGGCCGTCCTTCATCTGAACGCCGCTTTTACGGCGCCGCCGCAGGCAATCGTCGTGCATCTTCCCTGGTTTGTCGATGTGAAATCGGCCACGGCGGAAGGCAAACCGATTGCGCCCGCCCACGAGCAACTGTCGGTTTCGGCCGCCACGCGCACCATCGAGTTGCATTGGGCCGTCAAGCCGAACACGCCGCAGCTCAGCTACGACCGCGCCGTGACCGCCTACAAGGCGGAGTACGCGCGCCGCTACCAGGAGTTGATGCACGGCGCGCCGGCGTCGAAGCGTTGACGCAATTCATTGAGCTGCGCCTGAAAAATGGCCGTTCTACGCCTGAGGCAGGGGCGCGCTGGTCCTTTTGGGACCCAGACGGTCCGCCACAATCGCTAGCAGATCCTTCGGCGGCACGGGCTTGCTGAGCAGGGTGAACGAGTGCCCGGCGCACTGGGCCCGGGTGAGCAGGTCAGCGGTGGACGCCTGCCCGGAGAAGAGCAGGATTTTGCAGTCGGGGTAAACGCGCTTGATGGTGATGGCCAGCTCGATCCCATTCATCCCCGGAAGCACAACGTCGGTGATGAGCAGTTCGGGAGGAGCAAGCAACGCAAGCTCTAAAGCGCCGTTGCCGTCGTACGCCGCAACGGCCGGATAACCGCTCCGGCACAAAATTTCTGTCAGCGTATCGGCAATCGCAGATTCATCGTCAACGACCAAAATTCTGGGGAAACCGCTATCCGACGGGAATGCGGGTATCTTGCCAGTCGACACGACGGGGGAAGTTCGTGCTGCGCTCATGGTCAAGTCTCCATTTCTTTTGCTGCCGTTCATTGAGATGTCATGCAAATATCGTTCCACTCTGCCGTAGTTTTCATATCTGTGAAAATCCAGCCGGGATTTTCCGCGAATTTCAGGGCTTTTTCGGGCTAAGAACCGGCTATGCCGTTTTCACCCCATGAAGTTTTTACCCGGTCCGGACTTTTTTTCCAAATCTATTGATGCAGGAGATGCAGGCTTGCGTTTTATATAACCCGGTCAAGGCATAGCAAGTTTTCTTTCCCGGGAATTTCTTTTTGTGACCTTCTCATCGCCTGTTTCCGAGCAAGAGCCGGCGACGACGCCATTCGTCGAAGCCCGACTCCGGCTGCGCCGACATCTACGCGGCGGCGCTACTCACAAGCTTCAGGACCTCAGATACCTTAGCCAAAAGCTCACGCGGATGCAGAGGCTTCCGAAGCAGCGTGAAGGTGTTGTCGTCGCACCACGCACCCGCCAGTACATATCTCCGGCATTCTTTCGTAAAATAAGCGTACGTTTAAGATTGATTTGCGTCACTATTAATCGGAAATAATGTTTAGGTTGGTCTATTTATGGGGTTTGGGGTGAAGACCCGGAGGAGAACACCTGGCAACCAAGGATCGTGAAATATCCGGCATCAAAGGCGGTGAAACAGAGGAAGCGAGTTTTGATTCGATCCTTCAGGGCGATGTACCGAAGGGTCGCGACGGCAAGCACAAGCTGATCGTCACGCGGCTGCTGCACGATATCGATCGCTTGAAACCGGGAAGTGCGCTGAAGGTCCCGCTGGAGGCGCTGCCGGATTCCAAGGAGAACATCCGCGCCGCCCTCAACCGCGCCACGCGGCTTCGCGGCATTGCGATTGCCACGTCGAGCGACGCCGAACACCTCTACATATGGAAGACGAATCCCCCGGCTTGACCTTTGCCGGCCGGTTCCCTGGCATCCGTGTCCTCCGCATACAATCGCTTTTATGACAAGAAACCGCGGCGATGTTCGATGACTCCTGGCGCAGCACTTCAATCCCTGCGCGTCGACAAATGGCTCTGGGCCGCGCGCTTCTTCAAGACGCGGGCGCAGGCTTCGCGCGCCTGCGATCTGGGCCGGATTGAATGCAACGGTTTGCGCGCCAAACCCGCGCGCGAGGCTCACGTGGGCGATCGCCTGCACATTGAGAATGCGGGCGGAATCTTTGAGATCGAGGTGCTGGCCATCAGCGCGATGCGCGGCCCGGCAGCGGCGGCGCAAACGCTCTACCGCGAGACCGACGCCAGCCGTCTGGCCCGACTGCACCTGGCCGAGGAGCGCAAGGCCATGGCCAACTACGTCACACTGCCTCCGCGCCGCCCTTCCAAGCGCGATCGCCGCCGCATCATTCAGTTTCGCGGCCGCATTTGAGGTGAAAAAAGCCCGGCGCTCGGCCGGGCTTTTTCTCGCTCATCAAAATTCGTTCATGCAATCAGGATTCTTTTACGCGATGAGGCGCTTGACCTTCTCCTCAATCACTTCCTGGCGCTCGTAGCCCACCACCTGGTCAGCCACCTTGCCGCCTTTGAAAAACAACAACGCGGGAATGCCGCGAATGTTGTAACGCGAAGGCGTCGCGCCATTCTGATCGACGTTCACCTTTACCACCTTCAATTTGCCCGCGAAGGCCGCAGCCACGCCGTCAACGATGGGGGCGATCGCCTTGCAAGGGCCGCACCATACGGCCCAAAAATCCACCAACACCGGCTGCTCGCTGCGCAGCACCTCTTCGTCAAAATTCGCATCGTTCACTTCCACAACGCCAAGCCCAGACATGATCCTCCTTGCCGACCCCGCACCGGTTCATTTTACAGGAAACCGTATAGGTATCGGATGCACAAGACGGCACGAGGTCGCATCTCTTCGCAATCGCAGCGTGCGCCGCTCCTGGTGTGCATGAGTTGGAATCAATCGATTGAGTAAACGAACTGGCGCGCAAAGAGAAGCGCCCGGATCCTGTAAGGACCGCGGGCGCTAGAGCAGCCCTCCCCCAGAACTGCTCACGCAGCGAATTTAGTTGTTCAAAGGATAAATGGCAAGCAATCTTAGGTAATTCCAATGGTAATCATGGGTTGGTGACTATAGACCTGTGCAACGACCTTAACCTACTGATAACGCATGGCGTTACAGACACTGCAATATGCAGGCTACAAAAGTCCTGTCTTTTCAATTGTTTGACCAGCCCCGAGGCGCGAAAACCGCGAAATTATAACCTCCAGTACCACCTTGTTGGCGACTGACCTCCGAATTGCTCTTGAAGCCGCGGGCAAGCTCTTTTCGCCGTCGACGATCACCAGCACCGCAGGCCCGGCTCCGCTCAAGGCAGCGCCCAGAATGCCATGTTGACCCACCAGCGGCAGCAGCCGCGGCAGCAGCGGGCAAATCGATTCACGATACGGCTGATGAATGCGATCGCGCATCGCGAGCCGCAACAACTCGCCGCGCCCTTGCGAAAAAGCCAATGTGAGCATAGCTACTGATTGCAGGTTTTCGACGACATCATCCAACGCGAATCGCTTGGGCAGCACCGCGCGCGCCTGGCGGGTAGAAAGCGGCTCGGCGGGAAGCACGACGATGGCGCGCCAGGATGCCGGAGGGCGTGCCCGCGCCACGTGCACTTTCCTTCCCTCGCATGCCGCGGCAACAAATCCGCCCAGCCAGCATGCGGCCACGTTATCCGGATGTCCTTCGAGCGCGTATGCTTCTTCGAGAATGCGACCTGTCTTCCAGCCGAGTTTCCCGAAGTGCACGGCCAGCGCAATCGCGCCCAGCCGCGCAGCTGCGGATGATCCGCACCCCATACCCAGGGGAATGCGATTCGCCATGCGCAGGGCCAGCGGAACGGCCGGACGCTTTTGCGCTTCGAAAAGCGCCTTGTAGGTCTCCACGATAAGGTTGTTCTTGAGCTGCGCGCAGCGGCCGGCGTCGCGCCCCGTGGCTGTGATTGAAAATTCCTTCGCCGGCCTCGCTTGAATCTCCAGCGCAAAATCCAAAGCCACAGCCACGGCGTCGAAGCCGGGCCCGAGATTGGCCGACGTCGCAGGCAACCGCAAATGCAAAACGCCGGGCTTCCTCACCGCGCTCATCCCACTTCGCCCTTCAATGCAGCCAGCACCGCTGCCGGCGTAGCCGCAACCGTAACGGCGTCGCGCCGCAGCGCATCGATTTCCGCCTCATGCCCGCGCTTCTCTTCTGCGGTCAGCAACGTGCCGCGATGGAAGTCGATGGTGTAGTCGGCATCCTTGAGGGTGTGACCGGTGAGCACCAGGACCACGATGTCGCCCGATCGCACCGCACCCTGCGCGCGCAGTTTCTTCAACCCGGCCAGCGTGACCGCCGAGGCCGGCTCGCAGCCCAGTCCCTCGGCGCCGAGCTCCGCCTTGGCGATCGCAATCTCCGCTTCGGTCACGTCCAGGCACCATCCGCCGCTTTCCTGGATCACGCGCGCCGCCTTGCGCCACGACGCCGGATTGCCGATGCGAATCGCGGTTGCGCGTGTGTGCGCCTCGACCGGCTCGAGCTTTGCGCCGCGGCTCTCTGCCAGGCTGCGCACCAAGGGATTGGCTCCGGCAGCCTGGATCACCGAGATGCGCGGCATCCGCGCCACCATCCCCAACTCGCGCAATTCGCGAAAGCCTTTGCCCAGCGCCGAGCTGTTGCCCAGGTTGCCGCCGGGCACAATCAGATGATCGGGCACATTCCAATCCAGCGCTTCGGCAATTTCGAATGCGGGCGTCTTCTGCCCTTCCAGCCGGTAGGGATTCACAGAATTCAGCAGGTAGATTGGCGCCTGCTTTACGATCTCAGTCAATATGCGCAGGCAACCGTCGAAGTCGGTCTGCACTTGCAATGTTGTCGCCCCGTAGTCCATGGCCTGCGACAGCTTGCCCCACGCAATCTTGCCTTCGGGAATCAGCACCAGAGCGCGCATTCCCGCGCGCGCCGCATACGCCGCCATCGAAGCCGACGTGTTCCCGGTCGACGCGCACGCCACCCATTTGAAGCCGCGCTCGCGCGCCACGCTCAACGCCGCCGTCATGCCTGTGTCTTTGAACGAGCCGGTGGGATTCATCCCCTGGTGCTTGGCATAGAGTTGATCGACGCCCAGCGTCTTAGCGGCGCGCGGCAGATGATAGAGCGGTGCGTTGCCCTCGCGCAGCGAGACGGCGTTGCCGAAGTTGTCGAGGATCGGCAACAGCTCGCGATAGCGCCACACTCCGGACTGATCGAGCGATTCGGACGAGCAGCGCCGCTCGCGCCAGAGCCACTTCAGGGCGCCGGGGTTGGGCCGGTCGTGGCCGCCGCGCTGGCTCCAGCCCGGATATTCGACTTCGAAAAGCTCGCCGCACTGCGCGCAGCGAAAATCGGGCCGCACCTCGGTGCCTGCGATCCGGCTTCCGCATCCGAAACAGCGCAACTGGTGCAAATTTTCGTTCATGTCCTGGTGTTAGCCTAGCAGGTGGAACGCGATTCCTGCTGTGATTGGGAGGACCCGCCAGGCCGATGCTTAAGAGATGCTTCCCTGCTCTGCTCACGCTTGCATTGGCCGCGCCGGCCTGTGCGCAAACGCCCCTCCGCATCGCCGCTGCCGCCGACCTCGAGCCGGTTCTGCCTCCGATCCTCGTGCAATTCGAGAAAAATACCGGCATTCACGCTGAAGCCACCTATCAAGCGTCGGCCATGCTCACCACGCAGATTGAAAACGGCGCGCCCTTCGATTTGTTTCTCTCCGCCGACCTCAGTTTTCCCAAGCGCCTGATCGGCGACGGCCTGGCCGATGCCGCCGGCTCCGCCGATTCCACCACCCCCATCACCTACGCCAAGGGCACGCTGGTCCTGTGGGCGCGGAAGGATTCACATCTGCCTGCGCCCTCACTCGATCTGTTGCGCTCGCCCGCCCTCCAACGCCTCGCCATTGCCAACCCCGACCGCGCGCCTTATGGCCGCGCCGCCGTGGCCGCGCTCGAGAGCCTCAAGCTCTACGACGCGCTCAAACCGCGCCTTGTGACCGCCGAAAACATCGCGCAGGCCGCGCAGTTTGTCGACACAGGCAACGCCGATGCCGGCCTCATCTCGCTCACCTCCGCGCTCACCCCGCGCCTCACCGCCGACGGCCAGTACTTCGTCATCCCGCGCAATCTCTATCCGCCCATCGAGCAGGGCGCGGTGATCGTGAGCAATACCCAGCAACGCGCCGCGGCGCACAAGCTGCTCGATTTTCTGCTTTCTCCGGCGGTGCAAGCGGAACTCGGCAAGGGCGGGCTCACGCCGGTGAAGTAGCGGGGTTAGGAACTGCTCCGTGCCCCATCCATTCCGCGCTTTTGCAAAATGATTAGGCATCACCGCGCCCACCCGTTAGTCTGTTGATTGAACCTCATGGACTGGCAAGCGTTTGCACTCTCGCTCCGACTGGCGACGGTCACCACCGCCATTCTTCTCGCCATCGGAGTGCCTCTGGCGGCGCTGCTGGTGATGAGCCGCAGCCGCTGGCTCGCCCTGGTTGAAGCCCTCACCGCGCTTGCTATGGTCCTTCCCCCTACAGTGCTGGGCTTCTTTCTTCTCGTGCTGCTCGGCCCTCGCACTGCCTTTGGCCGCGGCATCGCGGCTCTTCTCGGCCATCCTCTCGCCTTTTCTTTCGACGGCCTCGTGGTCGGCTCGGTGATTTACAGCCTGCCCTTCGCCGTGCAGCCGCTGGTGGCCGGCTTCGCCGCGGTCGACACCTCCCTGGTCGACGCTGCCCGCCTGCTGGGCGCCGGCCCCGCGCGCATCGTCATCAGCGTACTCATTCCCCTCGCCCGCCGTTCAATGCTCGCCGCCATTGTCCTCAGCTTCCTGCATACCATGGGCGAATTCGGCGTGGTGCTCATGCTTGGCGGCGACATTCCCGGCGCCACGCGCACGCTCTCCATCGTTCTTTACAACCAAGTGGAGAATTTCGACTACGCCGCCGCCAATCGCACCGCCGGAATTCTGCTCGGCATCAGCGTGCTTGCCTTGGCGCTGATCTACTCCAAGACACGAAAGCGTGGAACGCCGCGGAGCGCTGCGCCGTGATTGAGCTCTCACTCGACGCACGCCGCGGCAGCTTCCATCTCCAGGTGGAATGCAAGCTCGCGGCGCCCTGGACCGTGATCTTCGGCCCTTCCGGCGCCGGCAAAACCACCTTGCTGCGACTGCTGGCCGGCCTTGACCGCGCGCGCCACGGCGAGCCCGTCCACGGCCATGTCAATTTCGACGGCCGCGCGCTCACGGCCACGGCGCGCAACCTGTGGTTGCCGCCGGGCCAGCGGCAGATGGGCCTGGTGGCGCAGCAGCCCGCGCTGTTTCCGCATCTGAGCGCGGCGCAGAATGTTGCTTACGGCCTGCACCACCTGCCGCGCGATCACCGCGCGGCCCGCGTGGATGAAGTGCTCGCTCTCGTCGGCGCCACAGAACTTGCCGCGCGCCGCCCGCAGGATCTTTCAGGCGGGCAGGCGCAACGCGTGGCCCTCGCGCGCGCGCTCGCACCTGGCCCGCGCCTGCTTTTGCTGGATGAGCCTTTTTCTGCGCTCGACGGCGCGGCCAGCGATGCCCTGCTCGATCGCCTGCAGCTCTGGCTCGGTGAAAACCATGTCCAGGCCGTTATGGCCACGCACGATGCGGCCGATGCGCTTGCCATGGCCGCTGAGGTTCTCTTCTTGCGCGAAGGCCGCCTTGCGGCGCTCGGACCCGCCGCGCAAGTGCTGGCGACGGAACGCGAGCGGCTACGCGGACGCCTGCAACTTGAAGAAAGCGGCTATGGATCCGATTGAACGAGAGCCCGGGCCTGAAGGCCTCGATTCTTTGGGGCTTCCAGGAGCCTGAAGGCCCCTGCTCACTCCAGCACGATCAAGAGACCCGCGCTATTTCGCCGCGATCACGAGCAGCGTTGCGTCATCCTGAAATTGCGCCTTGCAGAACGATGAGACCCGCTCGAGGATCAGGCTGTTCATCTCCGCGGCTGACCGCTTGCCGAGTGTTCGAGCAGCGAGGGCCAGGCTCTCCTCGCCAAACTCGGGTCCATCAGGCTCCGAGGCTTCCGTAATCCCATCAGTCGCAAGCAACAATCGGTCTCCTGATCGCAAATGGATTCTACTCTAAAGTCGATTTCTGTGCGCCGGCAAGCAGCCACTGCGCTTCACTTGAATCCCACAAGAACCGGCTCCATTTCAAGCCGGATGCCGAACCGCTGCTCAACGGCTGCGGCAATTTGACGTGCGAGGGCAAGAATCTCATCCGCCGTCGCTCCTCCACGATTGACCAGCGCCAGCGTATGCTGCGACGAGATTCCCGCATGGCCCAGCGCGTATCCTTTCGCGAATCCCGCCTGCTCGATCAGCCACGCGGCCGGAATCTTTACCCAACCCGCTTTCTCTGCGTCGCCGCCCGCCGGAAAACTGGGCGGCGCACTCGCGCTTTGTGCGCCGATTTTGCGAAAGGCCTCGGCGCTGACCACAGGATTCTTGAAGAAGCTGCCCACGCTGCGCGTATTCGGGTCACCCTCCACCAGCAGCATGCCCTTACGCCTGCGGATGCGCCGCACTGCTTCGGCCACTTCCGCCAAGCTGGGCACGGTGCCTGTAATTCTGCTGGCCGCCAACTCCCGCTCCACATCGGCGTAGCGCAACACCGGCTTGCCGCCGGGCGTGAGCCGGTAGTCGACGCGCGTGACCACGAAGCGCCCGCGATCGGTGGTGTTGAATCGGCTGCGGCGATACGCGAACACGCACTCCGCGTTGCCCAGTTCGACAAACTCCCTCGTCTCCAGGTCGAAAACCCGCACGCGCGCGATGACGGTCGCCACCTCCTGCCCGTACGCGCCCACATTCTGCACCGGCGTGCCGCCCGCGGTGCCGGGGATCCCGGCAAGGCATTCGAGTCCGGCGCAATCTTCCCCAAGAGTTTGCTGCACGCAGTTGTCCCAGGATTCGCCGGCGGCGACGCGAAAAACCGCGCCGTCGCGCTCGATGCCCCTCGATGTGATCCGCAACACAAGCCCGTTGAAGCCGGCATCGGCGATCACCAGGTTGCTGCTGCCGCCCATTACGAACAGCGGTACGCCCCGCTCCTGCGCCCACGCGCATGCCTCGGCTATTTCGCCTTCGCTGGCGGCCTCGACAAACCAACGCGCCGGGCCCCCGATGCCCAGGGTCGTCAGCGGCGCGAGCGGAATGTTCTCAAGTAATCTCAAAGAGCCAGACTATCGCACTGAATTCGCATTTCTCCGTCTAACCATAAGGTATACTTGCACTCAAATTATTGGAGCACTGCCATGGGGACCCGCTTTGATCGTGTCTTTGTGTTTGTTTTGTGCCTTGTTTCTGCTTCCTTCCTGACCGCGCAAACCGCCGCAGCCCAAGCCACCGCGCCCGGTGCCTCCGACGTTACGCACGCCCCCGACCCCGACAGCGGCATGAGCGGCCACGTCGAAGGCCTCTTCATCCCGCTCGTCACCGGCGCGCCTTTCCACGGCAAAATTCCCGTCGAAATCACGCGCCAGTTCCCCGATGGCACCGTGGTGAAGCAAAAGTACTACACGCTCGCGGCTCGCGATAACGACGGCCGCGAGTATCGCGAAGCGCGCGAGCCGGTTCCCGCTGATTCCGACCTGGAGCCACCGCTGGTTTCGACGAGGGTTTACGATCCGAAGACATCGCTGATCACCACCTGCACGCCCGATCAGCACGTCTGCCGCCAGATGACCTTCGATCCCACGCAGCATCCGGTCGACGAGGCCACCGGTCCGTCCAGCGACGGCAAATCGGTGCTCACCCGGGAGAGCCTCGGCAGCAAAACCATCGATGGCCTCCAATGCACCGGCACGCGCGAAACGCGCACCTTCAATCCCGGCGCATTTGGCAACGACAAGCCGGTTGTGGTCACCAAGGAGATCTGGTATTCACCGCAGTTGCAGTTCAATCTCTCGGTGACGCGCATCGATCCGCGCAACGGCACGCAGAAGCTCGACGTGACCGACCTCAAGCTGGGCGATCCCGGTCCCGATTGGTTCGTTGTCCCCGACGGTTATCGACTGGTGACTGGCCGCGGCATCAACGCCCGCCCCGTGTATCCCACTGAGCTGGAGCCGCTCATCGAAAAGAACGTCAGCGGCATGACGCCCGACGAGCTTAAGACGGCTCTCGACCCCGTCGAAGCGGCCATCGGCGCCTACACCAAGGTCCACGCCCAGGCCGCTCCTAACGACAAGAGCGATGCCTTTGCCGGCATGCTGCGCCAGCGCCTCGCCAACGACCTGCGCATGATGCAACAAAGCTCGGGGCCGCGCCCGGTCCAGTTCCAGGACACTGACCTGCGCATGAACGAGACTTTCCGCATGGTGGTGAACTCGCCCTGCCTCAACAAGCCGCAACCCGGCGACCCGCCTAACATTCCTACCAGCGCCGAAGGCCTGCGCGCCGAGCAGACCGCATGGCTGGCCGTACGCGACGCCTGGGACAGCTTCCTCGCCAAGCTTTTCCCCAACGCCAACCCCGCCACCTTCGGCTGGATGTTCACCAACGAGCGCGAAACCGAACTGCGCCGCATGGAGAACATGGAGCGCAACCGCGGCTGCGAGCTTGAAGAGTCCATCGAACCCCTGCTGGTTCGCAATGTCACCGGCCTCACTCCCGATCAGCTCGAGGCTGCGCTCAAGCCGGTCGATGCCGCCATTCTTGCCTACACCAAGGCCCACGCGGCTGCCTCGCCCAACGACCGGAGCGACAACTTTTCGAACCAGTTGCGCACACGCCTCTCAGGCGAGCTGAACATGCTTCAGCAGAACTCCAATTTCCCCAAGGCGCAGGTCCAGCAGGCGGACCTGCGCATGAAAGAGACCTTCCGCGAGGTGGTCAGCTCGCCGTGCATCGACAAGCCGCAACCGGGCGATCCAGCCAACGTCCCGGCCAACGCCGACGGTCTTCGCGCCGAGCAAACCGCGTGGCTGGCGTTGCGCGACGCGTGGACCGGCTTTCTGGCCCAGCTCTTTCCCAAGTCCGACCCTGCCAGCTTCGGCTGGATGATCACCAACGAGCGCGACAGCGAACTGCGCCGCATGCAGAATGTGGAGCGCAACCGCGGCTGCGTGCCCGAGGAGTCCATCGAACCGCTCCTCGCCCGCTCTGTTCCCGGGCTCAATCTCGATCAGCTCGACGCCGCGGTCAAGCCGGTGGACGCCGCCATTCGCGACTATGCCAAGGCCCACGCCGAAGCCGAGCCCGGGGATATGAACCAGAACTTCGTGATGATGACCGAGCAGCAGCTGGCGAGCCAACTGCAAATGCAGCAGCAAAACCGCATGCCCACGCAGGATGATTTTGAAGAGGCCGACCTGCATCTCAACCAGGCCTTCCGCGCCGTCATCTCGTCGCCATGCCTAGCCAAGCCCGTACCGGGCGATCCGCCCAACGCGCCGGTAAGCGAGGAAAAACTGCGCGCCGAGGAACGTGCCTGGATCGCGATGCGCGACGCCTGGACCGCGTTCATGGCCGGGGTTTTCCCCAACGCCAATCGCGACTCGTTCGCAACCATGCTCACGCAAATGCGTACCGGCGAATTACAGCAGATTCAAACCATCGAGCACAACCGCGGCTGCGGATCTGGCCAATGAACGTGGGTGCCCGGCTCCCTTCCCCGGTCCCCAAATGCGAGGGACCGGGGGCGCCCTGATCTTCCTCCCCGCCACAAATATCAAGAGCCCGGATGTACGTACCTTGGATCCGCAATAGCCTCGCGCGCCCTGCTCCCGTAGAATAGAAGCAGGCAGCTTCTCCTGCCGGAGGCATACATGTACCCAGAACTGATGGTGATTCCCATGCGCGAGGAGTTGGTGCGCGCCGGAATCAAGGAAACCCGAACGGCCGAAGAGGTTGATGCGGCATTGGCCGAGCCGGGTACGACGCTGGTTGTTGTCAATTCCATCTGCGGTTGCGCGGCCGGCAAAGCCCGTCCCGGCATCCGCCTCGCCCTCGCGCACAGCGCCAACCCGCCTGACCACAAGATCACCGTTTTTGCCGGCCAGGACCGCGAGGCCACCGAACGCGCCCGCAGCTATTTCGAAGGCCATCCACCCAGTTCACCTTCCGTCGCTCTGTTGCGCGACGGCAAGCTGATTTATCTCATGCAGCGCTCGGTGATCGAGCAGTCCAGGGCCGAAGACATTGCCGCCGAGCTGATGCGCGCTTTCGACACCTTTTGCGCCAAGACCACGGCGTAAAGTCTCCTTCATAGAATCCAAAACAAAACGGCCTCCCCGCAGGGAGGCCGTTGCAATTTGTTCACAAGGAAGCTTCCTTAGTCCGCTGCTTGCATCTTGGTCTGGTTCTGCACCTTGCTGTGTTTGATGGAGTAACTGAAGTAGATGATCAGCCCGAGGATCAGCCAACCGATCATCACTTCCCACGTAATCAGCGCCAGCCGCGTCATAAGGTAAACCGCCGAGATGATGCCCAGAATCGGCACCAGCGGTACCAGCGGCGCCTTGAAGGGGCGATGCAGTTCTGGATGCTTTACGCGCAACACCCAAACGCCCGCGCACACAATCGTGAATGCCAGCAGCGTGCCGATGTTCACCAGGTCGGCAAGCCTTTCAATGGGCAGAAACGCCGGAAACAGCGCAGCGAAAATTCCAAACACGATGGTGGTAATCCACGGCGTCCGGAACCTGGGGTGCACAGCCGATGCCCACTTCCACAGCAATCCATCCTTCGACATGGAATAAAAGACGCGCGTCTGACCGAGCAGCATCACCAACATGACCGTGGCCAGCCCGAAGATGGCGCCGATCTTCACCAGCAGCGAACCCCACGACACCCCCGTGGCATCGATCCCAAGAGCCACCGGCGCACCCACGTCGAGGGTTTTGTAGCTTACGAGGCCAGTGAGCACCAGCGACACCAGAATGTAGAGAATGGTGCAGATAAGCAGCGATCCCAGGATGCCGATGGGCATGTCGCGCTGCGGCTTCTTGGCCTCCTGTGCTGCTGTCGACACCGCGTCAAACCCGATGTAGGCGAAGAAAATCCGCGAAGCGCCTTTGGAAATGCCGCCCCATCCAAAGTTCCCGGCCGCATCTTTGGGCGGGATGAAAGGATGCCAGTTCAACTTCGCAACTTCAGGATGTCGGATGAGAAACCATCCTCCGACCACCAGGAAGACTGCAACCACGCTGAGCTTGATGAACACAATCGCAGAATTGAAATTTGCCGACTCCTTGATCCCGATCACGAGGATGAAGGTAATGACCATGACGATGGCCATGGCAATGAGGTTGAACGCGGCGGTTACGTGCGGCAGCCCGGTTGCACTCGCTCCCATGGGGAGCGACATCACCGGCATCCATTGATGCTGGTAAAAGACCAGCGTGGTGCCCGTCGACGCGGTCAATTGCGGCGGAATGAAAATTCCGTACTGCTGCAGCAGGCTGTTGAAGTAGCCCGACCATCCAGACGCTACCGTCGACGCGCCGAATGCATACTCGAGCACCAGATCCCAGCCGATGATCCACGCCACCAGTTCGCCCAGGGTTGCATAGCCGTAGGTGTAGGCCGAGCCGGCGATGGGAATGATGGACGCGAATTCGGCATAGCAGAGTCCGGCGAAGGCGCAGGTGAGACCGGCGAGCACAAAACTCAGCGCCACGGCCGGCCCTGCGTAGAGCGCTGCAGCCTGCCCGGTGAGCACAAAGATGCCGGCGCCGATCACGGCGCCGATACCCAGCGTCACCAGGTTCACGGCCCCGAGCGACCGCTTTAACGTGTGCTCACCCTGCTCGCCCGCTTCCTGCGAAAGCATCGACATCGGTTTGGTGCGCAGTAACCTTGAAGTCAAAGGAACTTCCTCCCTTGCGATTGGACTCGATTCGCCCTGAATTGGAGCAAGTTGAATGGAACCTCAGAGATGGGGACTTCAAAGGCAATCATACGCTACACCGCGCGCCCGGTTGCGCGCCAGCCCGGATGCAGCTTCCGCCGGCCTCGACCTGGCTGGCGCTGTCTCGTTTTCAGACAGAACATGTTTCGATTTCGGGCACAACGTGTCGCGAATTCAGTCAAGCGAGCGCGAAAAGCAGACAATCACTGTCTCATCTTGAGACAGTCGCTCATGGATGCGCGGCCGCGAGCGTCTCCATCCAGCGCCGAAACTCCGCGGGCGGATCGGCCGTGCGAAAAATCGCGGCAGAGACCGCAACCACGGTGGCCCCGGCCGCCAAAACGTCCGGCGCCGACACCAGCGTGATTCCCCCCACCGCAACCAGCACCGCATCGGGCCCGGCCTGCGCACGCACCCGGCGCACGCCCTCCACACCGATCGGCGCTTTCGTCGTTTCCTTGGTCGTGGTGGCAAACACCGGCCCGATCGAAAAATAATCCGCCGGCTCGTTCAAAATTCCCGGCAACAGCGTCTCGGTACCGCCATATGTGCCGACGATTTTGCCCGGGCCCAGCAGCCGCCGCGCCTCGCCTGGAGTCACGTCGCCCGCATCCACGTGCGCGCCATCAAATTCCGCGCGTCCAACCAGATCGGCGCGATCATCGAGAATCAGCTTCACTTTTTCCGGGGGCATTGCCGCGCGCAGAATCCCCGCGTCGGCGAGCAGTTCGGCCTCCGAGCCCTTCTTGTTGCGATACTCGAGCAGTGTCGCGCCGGCCGCAGCAAGTTCCCGGCCCAGGCGATGCAAGAACCGTTCGCGACCTGTCTGTGGAATTTCGGCCGCGTCGAGAATCGGATAGACCTTCGGGAAGGAAAACCGCATGCTTCAAGGGTAGAGGGCAGAGAGAAAGGGAGCAAGGGAGCAAGGCAGTTCAGTCCCCAGTTTTCGTTCTTGCTGATGGCATGGATTCCTGCATGAGAAATCTCTATGGGCCGTCCCTACGGGACTCGGAGGCACGATAATGAATTCTCATTTCCCCACGCTGAAGCGCGGGCTGATAATCCTTGCGCCTCCGGCGCGTTTTCCAGGACATTTCCGATGCAGCCATCAGAGAGTTGAGATGCTTTGTTCTTTTCCCTGTTCCCTGCTCCCTGCCTTTCTCACATTTCGTCCGCGCTCGGCCCGTATGTCCCGGGCACCTTGGCGCCAATCAGCCGCAGGTAGACCGCCAGCTGCCCGCGATGATGGATCATATGATTCATCACGGAGTCGCGGAAGACCTTGTACTTGGGATCGTTGATATAAACCGTGCCGGCCCACGAAAACTGCCAGTTCCTGTCCCAGGTGGCCCCCGTGGTCGCTACCAGCGCTTTTCGAGTCCCGGCCAGCTCCTTGTCGAACTTCTCGAGCAGCTCCTTCTTGCTGGCCGCAACATATGGCTCCCACTTTGAATCCGGGCCAAACTCGATCTTGTCCTTGGTCAGAGTGCTCATTGCCCAATCGCCGACAAAGTCGGTCAAATGCCCGGTGAGCCGCCCCAGGCTCATCGACTTGGCGTGAGGCTTGAAGTTCCAATCGGCATCCGCCGGGATGGCGTCCAGCATTTTGCGGGTCTTCGCTGCTTCGGAATCAAATTCAGCGATTAAGTCGTTTTGATAGTCCATGCAGGCAACCTCCAAGTTGCCCACACAGCATAGCCCATTTGCGGCCAAAAGGCGAAGAAAAAGCGATAAAATTTTCGCATTCGGCCGGCGGCCCTACCCTGCAGCAACCGGCGCTTCAGGCGGGCGGGTTCTCAGGCTCCGCCCTGGCCGCCAGGAACCGTTCCATGAAGCCGGTGTCGAACTGGCCATCGCGGAAGCCGGCATCCTGAAAAATGGCCTGGTGCAGCGGGATTGATGTCTCGATGCCGCGCACAATGAACTGGCTGAGCGCCCGCTCCATTTTTGCAATCGCCTCGGCGCGATCCACACCGTGCGTAATCAGCTTGGCGATGAGCGAATCGTAATAGGGAGGAATGACGCCCTCCGCATATTGCGCCGTATCGACGCGTACGCCGTTGCCTCCGGGTACGTTGAACGCCGTGATCTGCCCCGCCGACGGCGTAAACTTGCTCGGATGCTCGGCGTTAATGCGGCACTCGATAGCGTGCCCGCGCATCTCGAGCTTCGGCGGCAGAATCGCATCCAGCCGATCGCCGGCCGCAATGCGCAACTGCGCCTTCACCAGGTCGACGCCGGTGATGGCCTCGGTTACCGGATGCTCCACCTGAATGCGCGTGTTCATCTCGATGAAGTAGAGACAGTGGTTTGCATCCATCAGGAACTCCACCGTCCCGGCATTCTGGTAGCCAATCTCCTTCATGCAATGGCAGAGAGTGCGGCCCACTTCCTCGCGCATCTTCGGCGTCACCTGCAGGCTGGGTGCCTCCTCGATCAGCTTCTGATGCCTCCGCTGGATGGAGCACTCGCGCTCAAAAAGCGACGCCACGTTGCCATGCTCGTCGGCCAGAACCTGGAATTCGATGTGGCGAGGCTGCTCGATGTACTTCTCCATGTAGAGCTCACCGTTGCCAAACGCGTTGGCTGCCTCAGTAAACGCCTGGTGGAAAAGATTGGGCAAATCCTCGGCGTCGCGCACGATACGCATGCCGCGTCCGCCGCCGCCGGCCTTGGCTTTGAGGATGACGGGGTAGCCGACTTTCTCGGCCCACTTCAGTGCCTCATCGGAGGTCATCAGGACCCCGTCGGACCCGGGCAGAATCGGCACCCTGGCCCGCTTCATCGCCTGGCGCGCCTTTTCTTTCTCGCCCATCAGGCGCGTCACCTCCGGTGGCGGCCCGATGAACTTGATATTCGAGGCGCGGCACACCTCGGCGAAGTTGGCGTTTTCGCTGAGCAGGCCGTAACCGGGATGAATGGCTTCGACATCGGCAATCTCGGCCGCGGAAATCACCGCCGGCACGCTCAAATAGCTGTCGGATGCGCGCGGCGGCCCGATGCAGATGGCCTCGTCGGCAAAGCGCACGTGCAGCGAGTTGCGATCGGCTTCGCTGTAAATCGCAACCGTGCGAATGCCCAGCTCGCGGCATGCGTTCAGCACGCGAAGGGCGATTTCACCGCGATTGGCGACTAGAACTTTTCTAAACATATTGAGCAAGTCAGCAAGCCAGCAGTTCAGCGAGTTAGCAAGTCAGCGAAGAACTCCCTGGCTCATTCCAACGCGGCCGGTAATCCGTTGATTAGTCGCGCGACCTCTTCGCACGATTTCATGAGACGCTGCGCAGTTTCGCCGCCCAAAAGCGCCAAATCTCCGGCGAGCTCCAATTGCGTCTGCAACTCAAAAAGCGATCCACGTGAGTTAGCCAGAAACTGCCTCAAATGTCCGTCATCGAGCCGGCCATGCCCCCGTTCTGAAGCCAACCGTATTATTCATTCTTGCATCTTGCCGCTGACTCGCTGACTCGCTGACTCGCTGACTCGCTGACTCGCTGACTCGCTGACTCGCTGACTCGCTGACTCCGCTTCAACTCGTCCTAATCGCAAACAGCGGTTGGCCAAATTCAATCGGCTGGCCGTTCGAGACCAGGCACTTCACTACTTCACCCGAAGCGTCGGACTCGATCTCGTTCATCAGCTTCATGGCTTCAACGATGCAGATCACCTGGCCCTTTTCCACGTGATCGCCGGGGTTGACAAAAGCAGCGGCGCCGGGGGAAGGCGATCCGAAATACGTGCCCACAATGGGTGACTTCACGATGTGCAGCTCCGTTTCCGCTTGGGCTGCCGGCGGCGCTTCGGCAGCTGCCGGCCCGGGATTCGACCCCTTTGCCTCGTGCGTGGCCGCGGCCGCAGCCTGCGCCACCGATGCGGGCGCGGACCGCAACAACTGCGCCAGTTCGCTCAGTCCTGGGGGGGCGTTCTCCGGCGGATTGAATTTCAGCCGGAGTTTCAGGTCGCCGCGGTCAATGTCGAATTCGGAGACCTGGTGCTGCTTCAAAAACTCGATCAGTTGTCGCAGATCTTCAATGTCTTGTTGTTTCATTCGATCCTTTGGCTCTTTGCTCACGCCGGCCGGTCCTCTTTTCGCAGCCACGCCTAAAGCTCAATCAGCGCCTTGGGCGTCGGTGTCAGCACCTGGCCCCCGGTGCGTGTCACCGCCACCATATCTTCGATGCGGATACCGAACTTGCCCTGCAAATAAATCCCAGGCTCGATGGTGATGACCATGCCGCGCAACAGCCGCGTATTCTGTCCCGAGCCCACCCGGGGCGGCTCGTGAATCTCAAGGCCCACGCCATGGCCGGTCGAGTGCGTAAAAGCCTCGGCCAAACCTGCGCTGCGCAGCACGCCGCGGGCCGCTTCATCCACATCGCCGCAGCTCACTCCCGCAGCCACCGCGTTCAACGCAGTCTCCTGCGCCTCCAGCACCGAGTGATACGCATTCCGCTCACTGGGCGCCGGTTTGCCCAGAAAAACGGTCCGCGTCATGTCTGAACAGTAACCCTTGAGGATTATACCGAAGTCCAGCGTAACAAAGCCCTTTCGCGGCAGCAGCGCGCCCGTAGCGCGCCCATGCGGCATGGCCGATCGCGCGCCCGAGGCCACGATGGTTTCAAACGACATGCCTTCAGCGCCCAGCAGGCGCGCCTGGTGCTCCAGCTCCGCGGCCACTTCGATCTCCGCAATGCCCGGCCTCAGGAAGTTCAGGATGTGCTCAAACAGCCGGCATCCCAGCAGCGCGGCTTCGGCCATCAGCGCCAGTTCGTCCTCATCCTTCACCGCGCGCAGCAATTCCACCAGGGATGCGGGCGTTGCCTGAAAGAATCCCCTGCGCAAGCGGCTAGGCAGTTCGCTCTTCCAGCGCGCCAGCTCCGCCACCGTGGTGCGCGCAGGGTCGAATCCTGCCATGACGGCGCCGGGTTGCGCCGCCAGCCATTGCGCCGCCGCCAGGGACGGCGCGCCGGAGCCGATCTGCACCTCCGCCGCCTGCACCTCTTCAGCGGCCTGTGCCGTGTAGCGCCCGTCGGTAAACAGCCGCGCGCGGCGGCGCGTAACCGCCAGCGCCCCGCCGGAGCCGGTAAACCCGCACAGGTAGCGAACGTCAGGAGGATGCGCGACGAGAAGTCCGGGAAGGCCGGCGCGCGTCAGCTTGCGGCGCAGCGCGCCCATGCGGCGGAAGTGGTCCATCGGGTTAGTTTTAACACAGGGGTCAGGTTTCAGGTGTCGGCGACTATATCGCCGACTGCACCGGCTTCTTTTTGCTTGCGTCCACTTCGCCGGCGCGCTGCTCGCTCTGGCGGTCCATCCACTCGTCGAGGCGCGAGCGCTTGAAGCGCCAGCGGTTGCCCAGCTTGAATGCGGGCACGAACCCTTCCGACGCGTACTTGTAAAGCGTGTCAGGCGAGATACCGAGGTAGCCGGAGGCCTGGCGAATATCCATCACCTCGCGCAATTCAGGGACGAGAAGATTAGTGCGTGCTGCGGCGTTACGCATGATTGGCTCCGCAAGATGACGAATGCCTGCCGGCCGATTCGCTAGAGCTTGTCTTTCCTATGTATTGGACGAGATTTTAGCCGGTAATGCAAGGAATTTCAGGAAGTTATAGGAAATTCAAGAGGATTTGCCGGGCCATCCGCAATGGCGCTTCCTCGAGAAAACCGCAGCCATTTGCGGCTTTGGGACCTCCCCGACCCAACCCATTGTGCCCTTGGAGCAGATGGTGCCTTCGGCAACTGGTTCCCGGAATTTGCGGGAGTTGGGGCTTCCTTGTTCCCCGAAAGTCGTATCGGCGCGCTTCAAGTTGGTGATTCAGGAGTCCAATGGTCAGTGTGAAACTAGAGAGCAACTTTAGATTCCTGAAGCCCGCTGCTGTCCTAACCCAATGGGAGCGCATCAGCGGGCTTCGTTTCTTTGCCCATCGTTATCATGCACTGCGGCTCCCGGGGCGAGATTCCCGGCGTGATCGACCGCCCGGCGGCAACGGATATTGGCCTGATTTCTATACGGCGCGGCCAAAGAGCATTTTGGAAAAGGTCCGCGTGGGGAGAGAAAGTGGCAGGATCGAGATGAGCAGGGCTAAAGCCCACCTTCCTTTTGCGACGTTTACGGCCTGGCTGAAGCAGTGCCCTTGTTACAAAGCGGCCTCCGATTGAGTTTTTCGGCAGCCTGCAAGGTCGGGCCCTTTCAAAACGTTATCTACGGCGCGAGTAAAATCGCGTTCTTTCAAAACGGACGCCACGGCTCGAGTCACTCCACGGACGTGGACCTGTCCGCTGGGGCCCCGAAAAGGCGTGCCCCTTCAAAACACCTCTTATGCAACCGGTTCCAAGAGCAACCGCCGGTCCCCAGGCTGCGTTCGGGATGACAGCCGCTCAGGCGGCTGTTGGCGCATGTTTCTCTATTCTCTATTCCCTATTCGCTGTTGCCCGTTCCCTGCCCCTACATCGCCTTGCGCCACCACACCGTCTCTTCATCGCCGATGAAATGCGTCTTCTCGCCACGCGAGAGGTGGAAGTCGAGCACATCGTTCTTGTGAAAGGTGGAGCAGTCGGGCCAGCTCGCGTCCTTGTCCAATTGCGTTTGGGTTTGATGGAGGTCGACGAGCGTGATTTTGGCGGGAGTGCAATCGACAACCTGCTGGGCGTATAGCCAGAAGGCGTAACCCGGAGGCGGTTCGGGCGGGACGTTGTTGGCGATCTTGGTGAGGAGCAGGATGAATACAAAGACCGCTGCGACAATGGCAATCTTCTTCATGGCCCCTTGCACCCCCGCTACGGCGACGGTCACACAAACCCGGCGGTGCATGGCCGCGCTGCGGTGAGATTCTCCGTGTGCACCGGGCTTGTCAACTCAAGTATAGCGAAAGGGAAATCTGCTTGCCGGGCTTGGGGTCCGTTCGGGAAGGAACCGCCCGTTCGATTTGCAAAGCAAAGGGCCTTTCCGCTGCCGGAAAGGCCCTCGAAGAATAAGATCCAGTCTAGTTCTGGTCGTCGCGGCGGTGCAGCGTGGGCGGACCGTCACCCGAATCTCCGGAGTCGCTGCCATTTTGCGCGCTGGTGTTGCCGGAATTGCCGGTGTCATCGGGCCCGGTGCTCGCCCTGCGCAGCGATGGCCTGGTGACGCCCTTGGTGTCGGTGAGGCGGCGCTTGTTTTCGATGCGCGCCAGCCGCGCCTTCACGTCGTCAAACTCCGACGTGGTCACCGTGTACTCGTCCCTGGCGGGCAGGATGCGCGCAATCTCTTCCTGCGTGTGCAGAATGCGATCCGGCGTCTGCGGGTGGTCGCTGAACGCCTTGGCTACCAGTCCCGGCTTGCGCTTCTCCAGCGCCTGGATTTTTTCAAAAAAGCTGATGAACGCCTGCGGATCGTAGCCGGCGCGATACATGTACTGCACGCCCAGGTAGTCGGCCTGCGCCTCAAACTCGCGCGAGAACTGCAGGAAGGTGATGGGGATGGCCAGCTGCGCGGCTTCGTAGATGCCGTAGCCGGTCCAGTCGTAGGGCAGCATGATCATCAGCGGCACCATGCCGATCTGCGCGTAGTTGAGCCGCGTCATTTCGCGCGCCGCGTGGTGCGCGCACACATGCGCCGTCTCGTGCGCCATCACGCCCGCCATTTCGGCTTCTTCGTCCGCGGCAAGAATGAGCCCCGAATTCACATAGAAGAATCCCCCCGGCAGCGCCATGGCGTTGATCTCGTCGGAGTCGATGACCTTGATGGTGAACGGCACCTTGCAGTCGGAGTTCTTGACGATGTTCTGGCCGATGCGATTCACGTACTCGTTCACCACCGGGTCGGTGATGAATTTGGTGCTCTTTTCAATCTCGTCGGCGTACTGCTTCCCCATCTTGATTTCGGACTCGGTGGAGTACCAGTTGCCCATGCCGCGCTTGCCGATGTCGCGGTTGCCCACCGCGCTCACATCCTCAATGCTGCCCGGCTTTACCTTGATCATCTCGCTGCCGGGATCGACCACCTTCTCAGGATCGACTTTTTCGGCCGAAGGCGAGCAGTCGCCGCCCACCGGCGCGGTTCCGGGCTCGGCGTCATCCACGCTGCCCTCGCCGTCCTTCTTCTCTTTCTCCTTTTCCTTCTTTTTGTCCTTCTTATCGTTATTTACGGGGCAAGGACTGGCCTGCGCGCTCTCGGTCTGCGCGGTGCTGCTCGAAGATGCGCTGCCGCTATCCGGCTTCTGGGGCGGCGCGGGGATATCTCCGCCCACCGGCGTTGTACCGGGAGCCGGTTGCGCCGACGGGGTCTGCTGGCCGCTGCTGCCTGAAGCCGGCTGGCTCGCCTGCGGGCTGGTTTGCGATCCGGCCTGCGGCGCCTGCGCCGGGGGTGCGTTGGCCGGGGAATTGCCAGCCGGGGATCCGGACTGTGCGCTGATTCCGGTCGTCAGCGCCAAGGCCAACCCCGCCACAATCGCAGCTCTCAAACCCATGCGATTCATTTGATTCATGAAGCCACCTCCGGCCGCAGCCGGCACACGCCGCGCTGCTTCCGCTTCGCTCGACCTCTTAGACGCAAGTATCTGCCATTTGGGCAACAAAAGAAAGCGGCAATCCCGTTAAATCCTTGAGCCGGGCGTCTTGCACCCCCCTTTCTCGCTGCGCCACGGGTTTGCGGGGCGCGGAGCCCATTGAGGTTGTAACCCGCAGCAATTAGAGTGAAGGTCACAGGAGGTCGGGGAGGGATCGTGCGGTCCAGGATCGTTGCAGCAGTCTGGCTCGCCGTCTGCGGTTCCCTGCCGCTTCTGGCCCAGGCTGCGTCCAACGCCGGCCCCACTCCCAGCGCAGTGTCAAGGCAGGCCGGGCATAGCCGGCAGGCCAAACCCGCCACAACGACTGCTCCGCAAGCTGTTTTCGATGCCACCAACCTCGGCTCTCCGCTTCTTCTCAACACAAACTGGCGCGTGGGCATCAGCGCCGATCCTGCTGTCGCCTCACCCGGCTTCGACGATTCCTCCTGGGCCATCCGCGACGCGCGGCCTGTCATCAACGAAGTGCCCAACGAAGACGAAACCGGCTCCGCTCCGGCCGCGAATCCGACCTCCCAGCCCCAAAACCGCTCCCACGGCGAAAGCAATGCCGATCTCTACGCGTGGTTCCGGCTGCACGTGCAATTGCCACCCAACCATGGCCCCCTGGCGCTGCTGATCGAGCTACCGATCTCGACCTACACTTCCTTTGGCCTGAGCACCACCGGCTTCAACCCTGTGGTCTTCTCCAACGGCACGATCATCCAGCCCGAGGGCCCGCACTCAGGCTCACCCGACCACTTCCAGCTCATTTCGCGCATCTACGACCTGAACGTGCCGCCGTCGCAAACCTCCCTGGTGCTGGTGCTGCGCACGCGCTACATCGCCTTCGGCTACGGCGCTTACACCAACTTTTTCTCCAACCGCGAGCTTTACCTGGGCAATCCCGGCGACCTGCAGCAGGTACTGAATCTGTGGTCCGATCACAGCCTTTTCGAGCGCCTGCCACGCCTCATCTACTCGATCCTGCTTGCCATCCTCGCCGTCTTCCTGTTCGCCCTCTATTTCGCCCAGAAGGGTCACATCGAGTACCTGTGGCTGGCGCTGCATGAGCTCATCCAGGCGCCCCTCGGCTTTATCGAGCTGGAGGGAAGCTCGGCCAATCTCGACAGCCTTATTTATGCGGCCCTGGTGGTGCAGCTCCTGCTCGTCTCGGCTTATGTCTTTTTTGAGTTTCTAGTCGCCTTCCTGTCGCTGCCGCGGCGCTGGTACATCCTCTGGCTGCGCTACACCGCTCCGGTGCTTGCCGGTGTGGCTCCCACACTTCTGCTTCTCGGCTACGGCAAGGCCGTGGGCGCGCTACTGGCCTGCATTGCCCTGTGCACGCTGCTCTGGTTGCTGGGATGGTCCCTCTTCGTGTTCCTCACACTCATTGCCGCCACCCTGCGCCGCAACTTCGAGGCGGGGCTGTTCCTCATCCCACTCCTGCTCAACCTCGTGGGCATCGTCGAGCCCATCCTCGCTTCGGCCATGAGTGAGGAAGGAGGAGGCCCTTACATATCGCCGCTCACCGCGATGGCCGGCCCCATTCCCATCCACTTCGCTTCCGTTGCCAATTTCACCAGCATCCTGGTGATCATCATCATCATCTTCATCCGCTTCCTGCGCATCCAGCGCGAACAGCAGCGCGCCAGCAGCGAATTGGCCGCCGCGCGCACCGTGCAGGAGTTGCTCATCCCCCAGGAAAAGCTGGCCACGCCCGGCTTCGAGGTCGAATCCATCTACAGCCCCGCCACTGAGGTCGGCGGTGATTTTTTCCACGTGCAGCCCGCGAGCAGCCACGGCCTGCTCGTGGTCATCGGCGATGTGGCCGGCCACGGACTCAAGGCGGCCATGAATGTATCTCTCATCATGGGAGCCTTGCGCCGTTCGCATGAGCACAGCCCCGCCAAAATCCTCGAATCCCTGAACCGCGTTCTCCTGGGTACCGAGGGATTCACCACCTGCCAGGCTCTCTGGTTCGGCGCCAACGGCGAACTGGTGGTCGCCAATGCCGGCCACCTGTTTCCGTATCTCAACAGCCAGGAAGTCGCCTTGCCCGGCGGTCTGCCGCTGGGCATTCTGCCTCACACAACCTATGAGGAGATGCATTTCTACCTCCATCCCGGCGACCGCATTCTGCTGATGTCCGACGGCGTGGTCGAAGCCCGCCAACCCTCCGGCGAGCTTTTCGGTTTCGATCGCGTGCGCTATCTGAGCCAGCAGCCCGCCGACTACCTCGCGCAGGCCGCGCGAGCTTTCGGCCAGCAGGACGACATCACGGTGCTGACCGTGCGGCGGCAGGCGATGGCGGCGTAGAGCTCGGCGCTCAGGACGCCCGCAGGCCAGCCGGCAGGGATGCCGGCGCTACATTCATGTTGGCGCGTGGTGCGGTTGCGGTCCTGGCGATGTGCCTATAATGGTTCCACTTCCACGACTGATTTTGGGATGCAATGATGCGCTCTTTCGGCCAAGCCGTGATGGCGATACTCTCTTGCGGTGCGTTGGCGCTGGCGGGATGTGCGAATCGACACGCCCATGTCACTGCGCCCCCTGCTCCCGCTGTCGAGGCAAAGTTTGTCTACATCGGCGATCAGGGCGCCAGCATCTCCGGCGACTCGGTGGACACTTCCACAGGCGCGCTGACCGCGTTGAGCGGTTTTCCTCTCGCCATCGGGACCAACCCGATTGCGGTCGCGGTCGACCCGCAAAACCGCTTCCTGTTTGTGGGCGACATTGCAGCCAGCCAGCTGCATGTTTTTGCCATCAACAGCTCGACCGGAGCGCTGAGCGAGATCGGCGCCTCGCCGTACGCGACAGTGCCGGAGCCGATTGCCGTTGCGGTGGATCCTTCGGGCACGCACGTCTACGTGGCCAGCCAGGACAGCGATTCGGTGGGAGGCTATAGCCTGAACGCGACGGGCGCGCTCACACCCATCGCCGGTTCGCCCTTCCCCACTTCGGGCACCAAGACCTTCGGCGACAGTATCGCGATCAATGCTGGCGGCACATTCGTGTACGTGCAGGACGTTTTCAATATCTATGTTTACAGCGTAAGCGGCGGGTCGGGTGCGCTTACGCTGGTACAGACCATTGCCGGACCGTCGAATGAGGGCGGCCTGGCACTCGACCCTGCCGGAACATTTCTGTATTCGGTCAGTTCCGGCATCAAGTCGATTCTCACGTACTCGATCGATGCTTCCACCGGTCTGCTGACGCAAGCGGCCTCGTCACCGATGGTGAAGCAGGATGGCGCCTACACAATTGCGGTTACTCCCGGCGGCGAGTCCGCTTACACCATCGAAAGCAATAACTACCTGGTGTCGTACGCAATCAGCAACGGCAGGTTCACTCCGGTTGGGAGCGTGTACGCGCAGGTCTACGGCGAAAGGATCGGCATCGACCCTTCGGGAAGCTTTGTGTACGTGCCCCAGGCATGCGGCTATTGCCAAAGCGGCGTGTACAACGTGGTCAACGAGTTCTCCATCGGCAGCGAAGGCGGGCTGACGAAAATCTCCGGCTCGCCGGTGGCGGCGGGAACCACGCCGTGGGGCATCGCATTTACGACGCAATGAGCACTTGCGCGCCGCGCGATGGGTAAGGCGGCGCGTGAAGGCCTTACACCTCTTGCAGGCCGGCGAGGGGTTCCCTCTCGAGCAAGCTCTGGTAGTAGGCGACGGTGAGCCCGAGGACGCGCGATTCGAGATAGTTTTCCTCGACCCAGGCACGGGCGGCATGGCCCATGCGGCGGCGTCGCTTGTCATCCTTGACCAGTTTCACCACGGCTTCGCAGATGGCATCGGGATAACCGGGCGGGATGAGCAGGCCGGTTACTTCGGGCACCACGGAATCGCGCGCGCCGGTGCTGGCGGTGGTGATGACGGGAATTCCGGTGGCTGCAGCTTCAAGGACGGCGTTGGGAAATCCTTCACGCCAGGTGGGAAGCACGAGCACATCCATGGCGCGGTAATAGGGCGCGGTGTCATGGACCATGCCGGTGCAGTACACCTGGTCATGATTGAGAATGCGCGTGCGCAGCGCGCGGCCCAGCGCATCTTCAGAAGCGTCGAACCAGCCCACCAGGAGCAGGCGGGCGGAGGGCTCGGCGCGCAGAATGCGCATGAAGGCGCGATACAGCTCGGGCAATCCCTTATCGCGCGTGAGACGGCCGACGAAGCCCACCACCGGCGCATCGCCGGGAATGCCAAGATACTTGCGCACATCGCTGGGGCCCGGTGAGAAGTGCTCCATGTCGACGCCGTTGCTACTTCCCCCGCCTAGGACGTGGAGCTTGGCGGGGGGGGCGATGCGGAGCGCGCGGGCTTCGGCGCGCAGGCTTTCACTGTTGCACAGGACTACGTGTGCGCAGGCAGCGGCCAGGCGTTCTGAAGCCAGCAGAAGCGCGTGTTTGAGGCCGGTGGAGGATTGGAGCTTGAGGCCTCGCAACATGTAGACGCGGTGGGGCACGCCGCAAAGCCAGGCGGCAAGCGTGCCGAGGAAGCCGGCCTTGGGCGTGCTGAATTCGACCAAGTCGGGCCGGAGGGTGAGGAGCAAGCGGCAAATCCACAGCAGGCAGCGAAGGTCGACAAGAGGCGTAATGCCGCGACGCATGGGAATCGCGATTCGATCCACGCCAGCAGCGGCCGCAGTGAGGTCGAGGAGTTCACCGGGGCTGGAGAGCACAACGACGCGAAAGCCGGCTTCACGCAGAGCACGCAGACGCGCGCGGAGAATGAGGCATGTTTGCGGATGTGTGACGCCAACGAGAATGGTCGGCGGCGGGCTTGAATCCGCAGAGAGTGGAAAAGAGAGGGGCCCGGAGTCTGCCATAAGGCTGCCTCGGCTTGTGATCGTTCATCAAACGCAAGGGCCGGCCGCAGATTCTGGAAAGGAAGAAATGATGGGGGATGGTTTGGAGCCAATGAAAAAGAGAGGGTACAGGTAGCGTCAGTGACCGCCGACACATAATGGCGTTCACGCTGTGGGCCACAATCGTTTTCCTCTCAGGAAAACCCATGGCGCAACGCGCGAGAATCCTGCTTCTGGTTTCGCATCTGGGCGGCGGTGGCGCAGAACACGTGATGGCTCTGCTGGCGCAGGGCATTTCGCGCCAGAAGTACGAGGTGCACCTGGGAGTGGTGACCGCGCATGACGCGAACGGGGTCGTGATGCCGCCGTGGGTGACGGTGCATGTGCTGGGCGCGGGACGGGCGCGGGCCGGCGCCTTTGCGCTTTTGAGGCTGGTGTGGCGCATTCGCCCCGGCGTTATTCTGACCGGATCGACGGAAGTGAGCTTTCTGGCCCTGCTGCTGCGGCTTTATTTTCCGCCGGGAACAGCGGTGCTGGTGCGCCAGAACGGGACGGTGTCGTGCGCACTGGCTTGGGGCGGCATGCCGGGATACAGCCGACTGCTATTCCGCACGCTCTACCGCCGCGCCGAGCGCGTCATTTGCCAGACGCGCGCGATGGCCGAAGATCTGGCGCGCGAGTTGCGGCTGGAGCCGGAGCGCATTGCGGTCCTGGCTAATCCGGTGAACCTTGCCGGGATCAGGGCGGCACGCGATCTGCCACCGTGGTGGAGCGGCCACGGGCCGCACCTGCTGGCCGTGGGCAGACTGTCGCCGGAGAAGGGATTCGACCTGCTGCTCGAGGCACTGGCGCAGGTGCGGCAACGATTTCAGGACGCGGATCTGACCATCGTGGGCGCGGGCCGGGAAGAAGCAGCTCTGAGGCGGCTTTGCCGCTCCCTGGGACTGGAAACGGCGGTGCGATTCGCCGGTTATGTCGAGGAGCCTTACGCCTTCTTTGCCGGCGCCACGGTGTTCGTGCTGCCGTCACGCTACGAGGCGATGCCAAATGCCCTGCTGGAGGCGGCAGCAGCGGGCCTGCCCGTGGTAGCCACGCCAGCATCGGGAGGAGTCGTGGAACTGCTGCGCGGGCGGCGCGGCGCCTGGCTGGCGGCGGAGGCGTCGGCGCAGGCGCTGGCGGCCGCATTGTCTGCAGCGCTTGAGGCTCTTCGGCCCGGAGACCGGTTCAACCACGCGTTTGTGCCGTCCTCGATCGCGTAGGCGCGATTTCATTCGGCCGGAATGTCGCAAATTGGATGCAGAATCTTCCCTAAAAGGGAAATCAACAGGCTAGTTTTCCAGAGCGTGTTTTCCCTGTTGACATTGTTTGGACCACACTGTTTCCTTTCAGTACAGTTCCGTACCAATTTTCCACAGCGGCATCGGAATCGGTAAGCCGGGCCTCGGGCTCCCCGCGCGTTGTCGAGGGGAAAGCAGGTCAGACGAGGGAACATCAGGCGTGCCGGGCAAGTAGATTCGCGCGCCTTCATGCTTGGAGCATCACCCACTGCGTCAGCCAAGTTTCCCCGCCAAAGCAGCCTACAACCGCAAGTGCGTTTCCCGCGCCTCGTGACTTGAGTCGCGAACCAGAGAGGATTTCTCCGTCACTGCACGGGTTTCGAACTTGAGGGATGGGGCGGCCGGATTTTTCGCCGGGCGGGATTCGGCCGGCGACTGGCTCTCGCTTCTGCACGACGGGAGGGGCCTTTGTTTCGCCTTGGGTTTCGTTTCGCGTTTTCGGGAATTGTCGTTGCTTGTTCGCTCTTCCTTCTGGGAATCTCTCTGCTCATTGCAGCGCTGGGCGCCGTGGGCGCCGCAATATCGACCTGCTTTCGCAGGCGTAGACCCGCAATCGGGAGCCGGCTCATCTCATGGAGTGCCGGCCAGTTCGCATTCGAGCGCGCAATTGATGGGTATGAGGACCTGATCGACGAGCACCTGCGGAGGCGGCCATGAGTCACGCCGTAGTCCTAATTCCCGGCCTGGATCGGATTGGCGGCGCGGAGCGGCAGGCGATGCTGCTGGCCGCGGGACTGCGGCGGCGCGGTTGGCGCGTGACCATGGTGGCGCTGTCGGGCTCGGGAGGCAGCGCGGCGGCGGAGTTGCGCAACGCCGGTGTGGATTTTATGAGCCTGCACATGCGCAAGGGGCTTGCCGATCCACGGGGGTGGATTCGCATCCATCGCTGGCTGCGCTGCGAACAGCCGGACGTGGTGCACGCGCATCTGCCGCATGCCGCCTGGCTGGCGCGCTGGTCGCGTGTGGCCGCGCATGTCCCGGTGCTGATCGACACGCTGCACAGTTCAGCCACCGGCAAACTGGGCCGGCGGTTGGGTTATGCCTGCAGCCGCTGGCTGCCGGACCGGGTAACGGCGGTGAGCCGGGCGACGGCCGAGTCGCACCTTGCCGCAGGCATGCTGGACGGAAAAAACGTCTCCGTGGTGGCCAACGGCATTGAGGTCGATCTTTGGCGGCCGGATGAGACGGCGCGCGCGGCAGCGCGGCGGGAGCTCGGCATCGAGGATGAGTTCCTGTGGATCGCGGTGGGCCGGCTCGAGGCAGTGAAGGACTACCCGAGCCTGCTGCTGGCGATGACGCGCCTGCCCGAAGGGGCGAGGCTGCTGGTATTGGGCGCAGGACCGCTGTTGGGCGAGCTTGTGGAACTGGCAGCAAAGCTGGGGCTGGAGCAGCGCGTGCGCTTCCTTGGCTTCGAAGCCAACGTAGCGCACTGGATGCAGGCTGCCGACGCCTTGGTTCTGTCGTCGCGCTACGAAGGATTGCCGACGGTGCTGCTGGAAGCGGGCGCCGCAGGGTTGCCCGCCGTGGCCACGGATGTTCCCGGCACCCGCGAAGCCATTGTGGATGGGCAAACGGGATGGCTGGCTCCTGCCGGGGATGCACAGAAGCTGGCCGGGACTATGACCAAGCTGATGCAGATGCCGGGCGAAGATCGGCGCGCCATGGGGGTGCGGGCGCGACGGCACGTGGTCGAGCAATTCAGCCTGGAGTCGGTGCTCGATAAGTGGGTACAGCTCTACGAGGAATTGCTCGACCAATCGTGCTCGAGGTCTCAGGCCGGCTTTGAGGAGTGGGAGGATTTTCGGCGCCAGAGCGCGATTCGCGTGTAAATGCGCTCAGTGAAGGCCAAGGTGGTGGGCTGATAGCGTTGCAGAACCTGGTCGACAGAGGTGAACTGAGCCAGGTGATCGGCCACAAATGAGCGCAGGACCGCGATCTGCTCCTGAGTCGCGGTGTTGGGATGGATGCAGATGGTCCAGATGCCGCGGAACTTGTCCACGGGACCCCAAAGCTGCTGCGGAAACCAAGTGACGCCGCCGCGAAGATAAGGTACGCGCGCAAAGCCGTCCGAAAGCAGAAAGATTCCCTCGGTACGCAGCGCCCAGAGGGTATTTTTATCGAAGCCGTGCCGGGGCGCGACCCAGATCCTGGGCTTGAGCCCGTACTTGCGCAAAATGCGAAGTCCTTCGTGAATCCACAGGCGCTGCTTTCCGGCTGCCACGCCGGCGAACTCAGAGAAGCGATGGAAGCCGAGCAGGCTGCCACCCGTACTCTCACAGAGATGGCGGAAACCGTGCAGGCCCACGATGGCGCCGTTGGCCTCAAGAGCGCGCATGCGCTCCCAGAAGTCAGGATCGGGCGACGATGGCTGCAATTCCGGGTCGCGGTTGTCGGGAACGATGGCGAGGATGGGTTTCAGACGGAACTTCTGAATGAGCTCCTCACAGCGCTGCCAGCCGGCGGCCGAAACCGTGGGGCAAAGATCATCGAAGCGGAGCAGATACTGAGCCGGGAATGGAATCATGCAGGCAGCTCGATTGCAGACGCCCGCAGGAGAAGCTTGCGGGCCCAGTAGCGGAGATAGAGGAAGGTTCCGACGGTCCAGAGCGAGGTGGCGAGGGCGATGCCGGCGACGCCGAATCGGCGCATGAGCACCAGGTTGAGAACCACATCGAGGGCAAGGTTAAGAATGCCGCCGTAAAAGACCAGGTCGTTGCGGCGCATGGCAACTAGGAATCGGTAATCCACGCGGCTGACGACGTAAAAAGGAATTTGGATGGCATACATGGCGAGCACCGAGGCCACAACAACAGTATCGCGCGGGCCGAACTGGCCGTGTTGATAGGCTACCCGAACGAGCGGTCGGGCGACGGAGATGAGCAAAGCGGCCACGGGGACAGAAACCAGCGCGGTCAGGCGGAGCCAGGTGCGCAGGCTATGACGGCACCCGGCCCAATCGCGCTGGGCGATCATGTGGGAATAGTAAGGCACCACGGCCGTGGACACCGCGCCCGCCAGCAGGGTGAGAACCACACTGACAAACCGGTTGGCGTAAACCAGCGCGGAGACACTGCCCGATGGCAGCATGGCGGCCATGGACTGATCGACCAGCAGGCCGCCCGACCCAATCACACCGCAGAGCAATGCCGGGCCGTATTGGCCGGCCACTTCGCGCGTGGCCGCGTCGATGCCGTGCCAGCGCAAGCGGAAGCGATAGCCGCGCTTCTCCATCATCCAGCCTATGAGGAAGACGTGCAGCAGTGCACCGGCCAGTGTGCCGTAGACCATGGCCCAGATGCCGAGGCGGCCACCCAGGAGCAGAGCGCCGAGGACAATGCATACGGAAATCAGGCAGGGCGCGAGAGCCGGCAGGGCAAAGCGGTCGAGTGTATTCAGGACCGCAGTGCAGTTGGTGGCGATCCCGGTGAGCAGAACGATGGGCAGCAAGCCGTAGAAGAGGTGAATGGCAAGCTGCATCTTGGCGGGCGGAAAGTGCGACGCGATGAGCGGAAAAAATCCGTGCGCCAAAAGCGCCATTACAACCGAGGCGCCGGCGAGAAGCAGGCACAGGCAGACGATGGAGCTCGAAAGAAGCTGCTGGGCGCGGTCTCGGCCCTCCAGTTCCCTCACCCGCACCAGCGTGGGCACCAGCGCCTGGTTCATCGACTCGGAGATGAGGTTGACCAGCACGCCGGGGATGAGCGCCGCGGCGAGGAAGGCGTCCATGGCATCGGAGCGGCCATAGACCGAGGCCACGCCGATCTCCTTGGCGGCAGCCACGAGCTTGACCAGGATGCCGGCCGCGGCGACAGATATGGCGGCGCGCAGGATGGCGCGGTTGATGCTTGTGTATGGGGCGGGCGCGGCGATGGGCGTGGCAGCAGACATAACGGAGCAGTTACTATACGCCCGGCTGCACCGCCAGCGGCGGAGCGGGAGTCAATGCGGGCTGCCGCAGCCGCGCGGCGAAGCAGGCGTCAAGGCCATGTGGATCTTCGAGGGCCAGGCGCGCGGCCACAACGATGAGCGCAAACAGGAGCCAGGTGGTGCGATTCTCTTCGACGGTGAAGAGCAGCGAGGTGACCGCCCAGCTCACTAAAGATGTGACCAGCGCCAGGCGCAGAGGGCCGCGTGTCTGCAACGCGGCGCGTACTACCAGCGCCACCAGAAGCGAGGCGAGCAAAAGCGCGCACAGCCCTCCGCCGACGACGATGGAAAGCGGGGTGTTATGCGCGGTGTCAATGGGCGCGGTGTGCGCGGCGGCGACAAACGTGCCTGCGCCGGTGCCGATGAGCGGCGCATGAATGAAAGCGCGCCAGCCCTCCGACCAGATGTTCATGCGCTGGTTCAGGTCGCCGCTTCGCAACTGCTCGGGGATGGTGGTGAGCCGGTAAAGCGTTCCCGCCGGAACGAGGAACCAGAGCGCGGCGAGGAAGGGCGGCAGCGTAAACAGGCCGATGACCGCGCCCCGGGCATGGCCGCGCGCGAGCAGTGCCGCCGAACCGGCGAGCGCAATCACCGCGGCAACGGCTCCGGTGCGCGAAGCTGTGAGCAACACCGCGGCAATGCCCAGGGGCATGAATCCAATGGCCAGCAGGCGCCAGGGCCAACGCCGCTCGCTGATGACGAGCAGAGCGGCGAAGGGAAATCCCAGATCGAGGAAGCGGGCCACTTCATTGGGATCCTGGCCGTAAGCGGCAAAACGGATCTGGCCACTGGCAATGGCTTCAGGCGAACTGAAGGCCGCGAGCGTGAGCAGCGCCAGCACCCATGAGCCGGCCACCGTGGCTCGCAAAAGAGAGCGCAGGTCGGCCGGAGCGGAGGCAAACTCCCACACCAGCCAGACGATCATCATCTCCTGAAAGAAGGCGCGCATTCTGTCCAGAGTCACGATGGGATCGATGGTCCAGAGATATGAGCAGCAAAACCAGAGGTAGAGAGCGAGAGTAAGCCAGCAGAACGCACCCGGGCGGCGCACGCGGCCGGCCTGAAAGATGGCCGGAACGGCCGCGAGCAGCACCAGCAGGCCGGCGATGCGGGCGGCGTTGCCCAACGGTTCGCCCAGGTCGAGGGAGTATTCCCAGGGAATGGCGAACGTAAACAGGAGCAGGAAAACCCAGGCAACGCGGCGCATGGCACTAAAACCTGGTGGAGTAAACGAGGGCGGAGTAGATGGTGACGCCGATGGTGGATTGAATGGCGGATTCCAAGGTTCGATTGACGAGGTTCTTGGCCACGGAATCGGGAACGTAGAGGATGTCGCGGTCCTGCACGGGCTGATCGGGATCCTGGCCGCGCAGCATGCGCCTGAGGTTGAGTGCGGTCATGGTGCGGCCGCCCTTCTGTTCGCGAATAAGAATGGCCTTGCCGGATGCGGCGTTTTGCGAGGGCCCCCAGGCCAGCGAGAGCGCCTGCACGATGGTGAGTCCCTGCACGGGATCGACGGGAAATCCGCCGGGACGAATCACGTCGCCGACCACGTAAACCAGGCCGGCGCGGCTCACCTGCACCGTGTCGCCGGGACTGAGCTCGGGATTGTGATCCGAGGCGGCGTCGGTTCCGCTGGGATCGAGCACCACGGGATGCGGCGTTTTGGGGTCGCTCGCGTGAAAGACGTTGACGAGGCGGCCGGCATTGGGCGAAAGGCCGGAGGCAGCGGAGATGAGGTCGAGCAGGCGGTGATGATAGGTGTACGGATACACGCCCGGCCGCGCCACCTCGCCCAGCACGCTCACGTCCTGGCCAGCGTAGGTGGTGACGACCAGAGAAACCAGCGGATGCAGCAGCATGCCCTTGGCCAGCAATTGAGCTTCAATGGCGCGGGCGGCGGCTTGTTCGTCCATCCCGGCCACGTTGATTTCGCCGATCAAGGGCAGCGTGACCGTGCCTGCGGCGGAGACACGAACCGAGGAATGGAACTCGGGGGTGTGGAACTCGCTGATGTCCAGAGAGTCCCCGGCCGTGATGGGCGCGGGCATGGGTGCGGAGGGCTGCGGGGGCAACGGTGCCGGAACACCGGGGGCGCCGGCATTGTTCCAGATCGCCGGAGCTTCCCTGGGGTTGGGTGCGTTCCTGTTGTCTTCGGTCTGCGGAATTTTGACGACGCCGGTGGGCAGGCCCGAGGTGCTGGGCGTGGGCGCCTGCGCGCGCAACGCACTACAGGCCGCAAACAGCGCCAACATCACCACCGCCGCGCCTGCTGAGGCACGCATCAATGGCCTGTGCGAAGGCGCGGCGACTTTACGCTGCAGTACGGATTCGCGCAACAGGGCAGCGCCGCCCGCGATCCATAATCCCGCAAAGAAAGTAATGGCGAGATACAGCGGCAGATCGGGCGCGACGGGCTCGGCGGGCTGCAGCGCGGGATCGACGATCGAGATGTTGGAGGGGCGCACGCCGGCGGCCAGTCCCGCCTCTTCGGCTTTTTCGAGTACGCGCATATAAAGATCGTGGCTGGAATTGGCTTCCTGGCGCATGATGGCGTATTCGGTGGTCGCCTGGTTCAGCTTCATGCCTTCGCCGGTCACCTGCGCGAGGCTTTTGCGCAGCAACTGCTCGCGATCGAGTGTGGTTTGCCAGTTGCTGCGGAAGCGATCGGCGAGCCTGGCGTCTTCAGCCTGCTTCTGGCGGTCGAGATCCTGCACCTGGCGGCCAATTTCCACGACGCGCGGAAAGCTGGAGCCGTGCTCGGCGCTGAGTTGCGCCTGTTCCGTTTCCAGATCGCTGCGGCGCGCGCGAATCTGTTGTAATCCTGCGGTGGCAAAGTTGCCGGTGTCGGCCTGCAAACGCGGATCGGAGGCGATAACCAGCTCCGGGTCGCCCTGCATGGCAGCGCGGTACTCGGCCTCGCTCAAAATACTGTCTGAGGTGGCGGCCACAAGCTGGCGGCTGAGCTCGTCGATCTGGAACAGGGCCGAGGAGTGCTCGGTTTCGCCGGGCTGGCCGCTGGCCTGCATCTCCGGCGTGCTCACGATGCCGTGTTGATTCTCAAAGTCGGCCACGCGCTGCTGGTCGAGGTCAACACGCGACTTCAACTCCGCGAGCTGGCCGCTGAGCCAGCCCGATGCCTGCGCGGTGGCTTGAATTTGCGCCTCGGTCTCCTGGTCGGTGTAGGCGCGGATGAGCGCGTTGACCACGGCCGCGGAAAGGGCGGCATCGTGCGAGCGAAAATGAATTTCGACCAGCAGCGTGCGCGGCATGGATTGCACACGCAGACGGCGCGAGAAGCGATCGAGAAGCCAGGCTTGCTCCGCCGGCGTAGGCGCGTCGGGATTAAACGCGCGAAAGCGGCTGTTGAAGTCGCCGCGAAAGCCAGGCTGCTGGTAAAGCTTGAGCGCAGTGATCACGTGCCAGGCGAGCTGGTTGCTGCGCAGAAGTCCGGCCAGCGTTTCCTGCGCAAGAGGCGCAGAGAGGATGGAGGCTGCGGCAAGCGGCTCCGGCGCCTCGAGGCTGAGCGCGGATGCCGGAGCCGTGCGCAGCTCAATGCGGGCGGTGGCTTCATACTGATTGGGGGCGATGAGGCAATAGAGAAGACAGGCCACAAGCAGGCAGCCCTCGATCGTGACAATCAAGCGGCGGCGGCGCCACATCGTTTGCCAGAGGTCGCGCAACGAGATGGATGCGAGTGCACGCGTTCGGGTGGGGGGCCGCGACACGGATTCGCCCGGATCGATTTCGATGACGGACAAATTACTTGTCTTCAGCAACGGGAGGCAACCTAAGTCGCAAGAGTCTGCGCGCAGATGGGGCCTGACGCGACAGGCAGGAGCGATAAGTCACCATGAGCTTCACTTTCGCCCCACGCCATTGCGGGGCAAGAGCGGTGGCCCTGGCGTTTGAGGAACGGAAAGCGATCTGTGGAAAAGTACAGACAGTTTCGTTGATTGAAACGAAAACGTCAATCATCTGCATGACACATGTGTGATGGCCGTCACAGCGATCTTGCCCCAGGCACAAAAACAGGGGCGCGCCGAGGGTGAGTCACCCGGCGCGCCCGGCAATTCGTCCCTCAAATCATCAGGAGAATGCGCTAAGCGCCGGGTTGCGACGACCGGTACCACTCAACGGTGCGGCGAATGCCTTCGGCGAAATCGACGGTGGGCGCGTAGCCGAGCAGCTCCCGGGCCACGCGAATGTCGGCCAGGGAGTGGCGAATATCGCCGGCGCGCGGATCAGCGTAGGCGGGCTTGCCTTTGTAGCCGGTGAGGCCACAGATGATATTGAAGGCCTGGTTGAGCGTGACGGCAGCGCCGGTGGCCAGATTCATGTAACGGCCCGAGACTTTTTCAGCCGGAGCGGAGGCGGCGAGCAGATTGGCGTTCACGACGTTTTCAATGAACGTGAAATCGCGGCTTTGCTCGCCGTCGCCGAAGATGGTGGGCTGCTCGCCGGCCAGCAGTTTGCGGCAAAAGATGGCCAGAACGCCGGAGTAGTGCGAGGTGGGGTCCTGGTGGGGGCCGAAAACGTTGAAGTAACGGAGGGTGACGGTTTCGAGCCCGTAGCAGCGGGTGAAAGCGCGCAGGTAATGCTCGCCGGCCAGCTTGGCCACAGCATAAGGCGTGATGGGATTGGGCACCATCTCCTCGTGCTTGGGCAAGGTGGGCGTGTCGCCATATATAGAGGAAGAACCCGCGTAAAGAACGCGGCGGACGCCGGCGGCGCGGGCGGCCACGAGCACATTCAGCGTGGCGTCGACGCAGTTGACGTTGGTGGCGACGGGGTCGGCAACGGAGCGCGGCACCGAAGCCAGCGCGGCTTCGTGGAAGATGATCTCGACGCCCGCGCAGACTTTGGCGCAAACGGCCGGATCGGCTAGGTCGCCCTCAATGAAATCCATGGCTTCGAGCCCGGCAAGGTTGGCGCGCTTGCCGGTAATGAAGCTGTCGACGCCGCGGACCGATTCGCCCCGGGCCAACAACGCCGCTGCGATGGAGCGGCCAATGAACCCGGCGGCTCCCGTGACAAGATATTTAGACAAGTTTGTACCCCGATGAGAAAATTGCGGCCGGATCATCAGCCTGAACTGGTTTTGATGTTACCGCAGTTGCTTGCGATTGATGATGTCCAGGAGCGCGGGAAGGGTTGCCGCAAACGGTACTTCGGTGTGCACAGCCGGAAGAAATGAGTTTTTCCGCAACCGGGTGCGTGAACCGATCGTGTATCGTGGCTTGGTTGGGCGATGAACGCTTTTTTGCCAACTCTGGCTGAGCCGCAGCATTTTTCCATCGCGAGCAGGATGGTTTTTCTCGCGCTCGCCGGCGCGTCGGTTTATCTTTTCTGGCGCCGCTTCGGGGTGGTCCTCAAAAAAATCTGGGAATCGAAAAAGGATCCGGATTTTCACCTGTTCCCTATCGGCAGGCGCGTGCGCGATTTCGTGTGGGAAGTGATGCTGCAGGCGAAGGTGATCCGCGAGCGGCCGCTGGCCGGCGTGGCGCATGCGCTGGTTTTCTGGGCATTCTGCGCGTTTGTGCTGGTCACGCTCAATCACGGCGCGACCATCCTCGGGCTTGGGTTTATCGATCCAGCGGGGCCGGTGGGGCGATGGTTCTTTTATGTTGCGGCGGCGTTCGCGCTGGGTTGCGCGGTGGGCATTGCGGGGCTGTTTGTGCGGCGATTCCTGGCGCGCCCCAAGTGGCTGGGCGAGGTTTCGTGGGAGTCGGGCCTGATTGCGCTGCTGATTTTTGTGCTGATGGCGACGTACTTGGCGGCGTTCTTTGTCAGGGGCGAAGGCGCCGGCCTGCAGGCGCTGTGGTGGGCGCACACCGCGGCGTTGCTGTTGTTTCTGCCCATCATTCCTCACACCAAGCATCTGCATCTGGTGCTGAGCCCGTTCACGGTTTTTCTGTCGCGTGGCGGCTTTGCGCGTATTCCTCCGCTCAGCGGGGACGAGGACTTTGGCCTGGTGGCCGGCAAGGACCTGACGCGGATTGTGAGCCTGCAGGCTTACTCGTGCGTGGAGTGCGGGCGTTGCATGGAGCATTGCCCCGCCAACAATACCGGCAAGGTGCTGAACCCGAAAGAAATTGTGCTGGGGCTGCGCGGGTATCTGAACGAGTGGGGCCCCAGGTCGGAGCAGCCGCTGCTGGGCAAGTACAACTCGCAGGAGGCGGTGTTTGAATGCACCACCTGCGGCGCGTGCGAGTTTCAGTGCCCGGTGGGCATTGAGCATGTGCCCATCCTGGTGGGGCTGCGGCGCGGCGCGGTGAACACGGGCGCGTGGGACGACGATCACGGGGCGAAACTTTTTCTGGCGCTGGAGCGCGGCAGCAATGCGCTGGGCCTGAGCGCGAGCGAGCGCGACAAGTTCATCGAGAAAAGCGGGCTGCCGTACTTCGACGGCACGCAGCAGTATTGCCTATGGCTGGGCTGCATGGGCGCGTACGATCCGCACGGGCGCGAGATTATTTTGGACCTGGTACGCATCATGCGCCACCTCGGTGTAAGTTTCGGCGTGCTGCGCAAAGAAAAATGCACCGGCGACCCGGTGCGGCGGCTGGGCAACGATCTGCTCTTCCAGCAACTGGCGGAGGCGAACCTCGAAGCGTTGGCGCAGTCGAAGACGAAGAAGGTCATCTCCATCTGCCCGCATTGCGTGCGCACCATCCAGGAAGACTGGAAGGAATTCGGCACGCCGCCCGCGGTGGAGCATCATAGCGAGTTTCTGGCGCGGCATTTGAGCGAGTTGAGCCTTGATAATGTACCGCCGGTCTCCAGACCGGCTGTCGTGCGGGCGTCCACGTCCGCACCCTCAAATCCTCCCGGAGACTCCGGAAAAGAAAAGATCGTCTTCCACGATCCCTGTTATCTGGGCCGCTATCGAAGCGTGTACAACGAGCCGCGCAAGGTTGCCGCGCTGGGCGGCGAGCTGGTCGAGGCGCCGCGCTCGCGCGAGCGGAGTTTTTGCTGCGGCGCGGGCGGAGGGTTGTCGTTTCTGGGCGAGGAGAAGGGCGAGCGCGTGAGCCATGTGCGCGCCGCGGAGCTAGTAGCGACCGGCGCGGGCGTGGTTGCGGCCGCCTGCCCCTTCTGCAATACGATGTTCCGGGATGCACTCGCCGATCGCGGTGAAGGCGCGCCGGAGTTGCTGGACATTGCGCAGATTGCTGCGCGAGTGCTGCCAGAGAATCATTCGTAGCGTCGACGCCAGCGGTTCAACGGGGCATCAGAGAGATTATGAAGATCATCGTAGCCATCAAACAGGTTCCCGAGCGCGATGCGCAGGTTCGTATCGCGCCGAACGCCAAATGGATTGAAGAACGCGAGCTGCAGTGGGCGATGAATGAGCCCGACGCCTATGCGCTGGAAGAAGCGCTGCAGCTCAAGGAAAAGCACGGCGGCGAAGTGATCGTGGTCAGCGCGGGGCCGGAGCGCGTGGGCAGCACCATTCGCGAGGCCCTGGCCAAGGGCGCGGACCGCGCTATCCATATTGTGTGCGACGACCAGGGCGCGCGCGATGCGCTGGGCGTAGCGCGGCTGCTGGCTGCGGCAATGAAGCCGGAAAATCCAGACCTGGTGCTGACCGGCCTGCAGTCGGATGACCTGGGAATGGGCCAGACCGGCGTGATCCTGGCGGAATTGCTCGCGATTCCGCACGCGACGCTCATCCTGCACGTGGAAAAGACCGACGCGGGCATCAAGGTGAAGCGCGAGCTCGAAGAAGGATGGTACCAGTCGATCGAGATGCCGCTGCCCGCCGTGCTGGCGATGCAGTCAGGCGGGTCGAAGCTGCGCTACGCCACGTTGATGGGCATCAAGCGCGCCAAAACGAAAGAGCTGAAAACGGTGAATGCGGCGGAGTTGGGCGCAGAGGCTGCGGCAGTGGCGGCGCTGGAGCAAATTGCGATGCCGAAAAAGCAAAAGTCGACGCAGATTCTGGGCGGATCGGCCAAAGAGGCCGCTGCGGCACTGGTGGAAAAATTGAAGACGGAGGCGCGCGTGCTATGAGCGGCATTCTGGTGATACAGGAAAGGCGGAAGGACGGGAATACGCGCGCTTTCCAGGAGACATTGGCGGCGGGCCGCGCGCTGGCCGGCCTGACCGGGCTGACCGTGGAAGCAGCCGGCGTGGGCGAGCCGAACAAGGAGATTTTTCTCGAGATCCCGGGGCCGGCGCCCGCAACCGGACACGCCATCGAGCATGCGCTGCTTGAAACCTACACGTCCGACGGTTTCGCGCTTGCGTACGAGCAACTGATCCGCAAGCTCGAGCCCAAGTACGTCCTGTTCCCGCACAGCTACCAGGTGCGCGACTATGTGCCGCGGCTGGCAGCGCGATTCGGGCAGATGCTGATCAGCGACGTGACGGCGATCGAAGCGGGGCCTGCGTTTGTGAGGCAACTGTTCCAGGGAAAGATGAACGGGACCTATCGCCAGCAAGGCAGCGGCCCGTGCTTTGTATCGATTCAGAGCGGAGCCTTCAGGGCGGACACGGCCGGCGGCGGGGCGATGGCGATCGAGCGCTTCACGCCTGAGCTGGACGCGGCGCAGATTCGCACCCGGCCGGGCGAGCCGTTTCGCGAGTCGGCGCAGACCGTCGACCTGGGCTCGGCGCAGCGCATTGTGGGCGTGGGCCGCGGCATCAAGGAGGCGGAGAAGCTGCCGCTGGTGCAGGACCTGGCCGCGGCGTTGGGCGCGGAACTGGGGGCATCGCGGCCCATCTGCGACAACGGCTGGCTGCCCATGGAGCGGCAGGTGGGCAGCTCCGGGCAGACGGTCGCGCCGAAACTCTATCTGGCCGTCGGGATTTCCGGAGCCATTCAGCACCTGGTGGGCATGAAAGGCTCGCAGTGCATCGTGGCCATCAACAAGGATCCCGACGCGCCCATCTTTGAGGTGGCCGATTACGGCATCGTGGGCGACCTCTTTGAGGTGGTTCCGGCGATCACTGAGGCGGTGAAGGCGGCAAAGTAGAGCGCAGCTGGCGGAGTCGGCGGAGTTCGCGGAGTTAGATACCCGATCTAAACGACAACAGGAACTGATCTTCACTTTCGGCGCGCTGCGTTGTACAGAAGCGACGCCGATGCGCTATGGTTCCTAGTCCACCGAAATCTGGCGTGCGAACGGAGCGAATTCACGATGCTTGTTCCCGAAACGTACCTGGCCGCATTGTCTCTCACCATCCTGACCATGCTGTGCTGGGGGTCGTGGGCCAACACGCTTAAGCTCTGCCCCGGCTACCGTTTCCAGCTTTTCTACTGGGACTACGCCATCGGCATGGCGGTGGGCGCGCTGTTCTGGGGACTGACGGCGGGGAGCCTGGGCCACGCGGGGCTGACGTTTTTCGCCGACGTGAGGGCGACCGCGGCCGGACCGATGCTCTACGCGATCGCCGGCGGCGCCATTTTCAACGTGGCCAACCTGCTGCTGGTGGCCGCGATTGACGTGGCGGGAATGGCCGTGGCTTTTCCGGTCGGCATCGGGCTGGCGCTGGTGATTGGCGCAGTGTCGAACTACGTGATCAAGCCGGTGGGCAATCCGGTGCTGCTGTTTGGCGGAGTGGCGCTGGTGGTGGTGGCGATTGTGCTGGACGCGGCGGCGTATCGCAAGCGCGAGACGACGGCGAAGGCTGCGACCGCACGCGGCATCGTCATCAGCCTGGCCTGCGGCGTGCTGATGGGCTGCTTCTATCCGTTTGTGGCGCGGGCGCTGAATGGCGAGCCCGGCAAGGCGGCGCCCGGACCCTATGCTGTGACGCTGTTTTTCGTCGCAGGCGTCATTCTGTCGGCCATCCCTGCGAACTGGCTGCTGATGAAGAAGCCGCTGGACGGCCGTCAGCCGGTGGACGGAGCGGACTACTGGGGCGCGCCGATGAGCTGGCATATGGCGGGAACGCTGGGCGGAGCCATCTGGTGTACCGGCGGCGTGGCGAATTTTCTGGCGTCGGGAGCGCACCTGGTGGGACCGGCAGTGTCGTATAGCATTGGTCAGGGCGCGACCATGGTGTCAGCGTGCTGGGGTGTGTTTGTGTGGCGCGAATTTGCCGGCGCCTCGCGCGCGGCGACCGTGCTGCTGGTGCTGATGTTTATGGCGTTCGCGGTGGGGCTGGGATTGGTGGCGGTGGCGCCTTTGTATACTCCGTTGGGGCCTCAGCCATGACGGACACCCGCAAGCCGATTGTGATTGTGGGCAGCATCACCATGGACCTGGTGACGCGAACGCCGCGCATTCCTGCCATCGGGCAGACGCTGATCGGCACGGGATTCGAGACCACGCCCGGCGGTAAGGGCGCCAACCAGGCCGTGGCAGCGGCGCGGCTGGGCTATCGCGTGGCCATGGTGGCCAAGGTGGGCGACGACACCTATGGACCGATGCTGCTCGAAAATCTGAAGCACGCGGGCGTGGACACCGCCGGGATGACGCAGACGTCCGGCTCGTCGGGCCTGGCTCCGATGTTTGTCGCCGATGACGGGCAGAACGCCATCGTGGTGGTTCCGGGCGCGAACGGCAAGATGGACCGCGCCGCAGTCGACAATCACGCGGAGCTGATTCGCTCGGCGGGAATCGTGTTGTGTCAGCTTGAAATCCCCATGGAGACCCTGAGCTACACGCTGGATTTTTGCGCGCAGGCGCAGGTGCCGGTGATGCTCGATCCCGCGCCGGCGGCGGAACTTCCCGATGCGGTGTGGCGGCAGGTGAAGTGGTTCACGCCCAACGAGACCGAGGCCGCGCATTACGTGGGCGACGGGATGAGCGCAGAGGACACCGCGAAGCGGCTGCATGCCAAAGGACTAGCCGGCGTGGTGCTGAAGCGCGGCGCCGAGGGCGCGTTTGTTTCGGTGGCCGGAGGCCGTGCCGACTGGGCGAAGCCGTTCAAGGTGAATGCCATCGACACGGTAGCCGCGGGCGACTGCTTTAATGGCGCCTTTGCGGTGGCGCTCGAAGAAGGCAAGGATCCATGGGCGGCGGCGCGTTTTGCCAATGCCGCGTCCGCCATCTGCGTGACGCGCAAGGGAGCGCAGGCCTCCATGCCGATGCGCGCCGAGGTGGAAACGTTCCTGGCGAGACACGGCTAGTACCTGGTGGTTCGTGCGGCACCGGCGACCTTGCCGGCTGTAGCGCGAGCATCCTCGCCCGCGCACCTCGGGGCACCGCGCCGCGCGGTTGAGCGACAATACAATCACGTGATGACGCCATCGAATCACGCGCAAAACTTCGCGGGCGGTCGCGGCGCAACACGCCGCGCATTTCTACGCGGCGGCGCGCTCGCGGCCGGGGCACTCGCTCTGCGCCGTGGTTCCGCGCTGCAAGAGGCGCATCGGGGCCCCTTTGGCGAGGCTGTTCCAGGCGTGAAGCCCGATTACAGGTTGGAAATCTCCGAGATCGAATGGGATCTTTCGCCAAAAAAGAAGATTCACACCACGACGTACAACGGACAGATTCCCGGCCCGCTGCTGCGCGTCACGGAGGGCAAGCCGGTCGGCATCGACATCGTGAATCGCCTGGACCGCGAAGAGATTGTGCATTGGCACGGGCAGTGGATTCCGGTGGAGGTGGACGGCGCGATGGAAGAAGGTTCTCCGATGATCGCCGCCGGAAAAAGCTATTTGGTCCGGTTCACGCCGAAGCCGGCCGGTCTGCACTGGTACCACACGCACGCCATGGCGCACCGCGATCTGAAGCGCGGCCTCTACACCGGACAATTCGGCGTCCTTCACGTCCAGCCAGCAAGCGGCGATGCCGGCGCTTACGACGACGAGCAGTTCATCGTGTTGCACGATTGGGAGCCGTACTACACGGCCAGCGACGACGGATCGATGATGGTGAGCTACGCGTGCAGTTCGGTGAACGGCCGCATGCTGGGCCACGGCCAGCCGATCACGGTGCACGAAGGCCAGCGCGTGCGGTTTCAGATTCTGAACGCCAGCGCGACGGAGCCGCACTGGCTGGCATTGCCGGGGCATAAGTTTCAAGTACTGGCGCTGGATGGAGCTCCTGTGGCCACGCAAGCGAGTGTCGAAACGCTACGCCTGGGTCCGGCGGAACGCGTGACCGCCCTGGTGACGATGGATGCGCCCGGCGCGTGGGTGCTGGGCGAGCCGCAGAAGGGTTTTCGCGACGCGGGCATGGGCGTGGTGGTGGAATACGCAGGACAATCGGGAGCGCCGCGGGAGCCGGGGTGGGTCAAGCCGGCGTGGGATTATCGCACCTTTGGCGATGCGACGCCGGTGGCGCGGACACCGGACGTGACCCTTCCGCTGGTCTTCACTTCGCGGTTCAAAGGCCACGGCGCGCTCGATGAGTGGATGATCAACGGCAAGTCTTGGCCCCACACCGATCCGATCCTGGTGCACGAGGGCCTGCGCCATAGGCTGGTCTTTGACAACCGCAGCGTCGACGACCATCCCATTCACCTGCACCGGCACAACTTCGAACTGGTGTCGATCCAGGGCGCGGCCACCAGCGGCGTGCACAAGGATGTAGTGATTGTGGAAGCGGGAACGAAAGTGGAGGCGGACCTGGTGGCAAAGAATCCGGGCAACACGCTGTTCCATTGCCATCAACAGGACCACATGGACATGGGATTTATGGCGCTGTTTCAATATGCGTGAGGCGCACCTCGCGGTCTGGGACTGAATTGGATTGGATATGGTCAAGCTGGTTGCAAGGGATTTTGAACAGCAAGACAATCCGTGGAATGGCGTGACGATTGCGGATGAGGCCACGCTTACAAACTTATTGAAGGATTCTGCGGCCAAAGATCCATTCCTTCTTGAGCTGACTGGAGATAACGGTTTTCGGCTTACCATTGGCATCGGTGGTCCATTGGGCTGCGTCCAATACAGTTCCAACAACGGCTATCCGCCGTACCTGGTCGCTCTCTCTGAAAGCCAGGACCGGCGCAACGCTGACGGCGACGTCGAGTTCCTCGCTGGGGGCACTGCTACTCCGGTTCCATTGCGGCGATGCTTGACATTCGAAGTTCTGGGGCAGATCGTGATGTATTTCTTCGCAACTGGGGAGCGTAGTCCAGAGGTTGGCTGGGAAGAAGTTTGAATTTGCGTGATATTGGTCCCCGATGACTCCGGGGAATAGTTTGTCAGGAAGGAATCTTCTTGAAGTTTTCTGCATGCGCATTTTTCGTTCTCTGCTTGTGCGCCGCGGCTCGCGCGCAGGGCAACTACGAGATCCAGGTGTACGGAGCGGACACGGTGGCTCCGCGCAGCACCATGGTCGAGCTGCACTCGAACTTCACCGCCGACGGGCATCCGGCGATGGACGGCGTGGCGGCCACCAACCATGCCCAGCACGAGACGGTGGAGATCACGCAGGGCATCAACGACTGGGCGGAGTGCGGCTTTTACATCTTCACCAGCGAGCAGGGCGGGCTGGGCATGCAGTGGGTGGGCGATCACATCCGGCCGCGGGTGCGCGTGCCGGAGAAATGGCGCTGGCCGGTGGGCGTGAGCCTGTCGACGGAAATCGGCTACCAGCGCGCGCTGTTTTCGCCCGACACGTGGACGTGGGAGATCCGGCCGATCATCGACAAATCCACCGGGCGCTGGTACTTCGCCGCGAATCCGGCGCTGGAGCGCACCTGGCACGGCCCTGACGTGAATCTCGGCATCGGCTTTTCACCCGCGGCAAAAATCAGCTACGACTTTACCAAGCAGATTTCGGGCGGTCTGGAGTATTACGCCGACTACGGCAGCATCACCAACATCGCCAGCCTGCACGACCAGCAGCAGCAGTTCTTCCCCGCTATCGATCTGAACGTGTCGCCGAAGTGGGAGATCAATTTTGGCGTAGGCGTGGGGCCGACGTCCGCCACCGATCACTGGATTGTGAAAGGGATCGTGGGGCGAAGGTTCGATTGGGGGCGGCGCCAGAATTAGGGCTGATCGCGGATGGCTCTGTCGGGAGCCGAAGCTGTGCCCCACGCTGAGGCGCGGGGCTTACGAACACTGTGCCTATGGCGCGCTCGATCGGACATAATTCATACGGCGCTACGCTACCAGCGCCATGGCGCGGATGGTTTCCTTGCGCACGGTGAGGCGCTCGATGAGATCTACGCGCACCTCGTAGCCGCGGCCGGTTGTGTCGGGAACGGCAATCTCGCCTTCCGGTGACACAGTGACTTCCGGCTCGATGATGTCTTCATCGAAATAGCGCGCCGAAGCAGAAACGTCGCCCGGCAGCGTGAAGCCCTCGAGGCTGGAAAGCGCGATGTTGTGCGCGCGGCCGATGCCCGACTCCAGCATGCCGCCGCACCAGACGGGAATACCGCGTTCGAGCGCCGCGTTGTGCACGGCGATGGCTTCGGAGAATCCTCCCACGCGGCCCAGCTTGATGTTGATGATCTTGCACGACCCCATTTCGATGGCCGCCAGCGCGTCGCGCCGGTTGCGGATGGATTCATCGAGACAGATGGGAGTTTCGAGGCGCTTTTGCAGCATGGAATGGAAGTAGAAGTCGTCGTGCCACAAGGGCTGCTCGATCATAAGCAGGTCGAAGGCGTCGAAGGAAACGATGTGGTCTTCATCGTGCAGGCGATATGCCGAATTGGCGTCGCAGCTGAGCAGGATGCCCGGCCAGCGGCTGCGCACACGCTCGAAGACTTCCACGTCCCAGCCCGGTTTGCATTTGAGCTTGATGCGCTGATAGCCGGCTGCGAGCTCGCGCTCGATGATGGAGAGCAGCTCAGGGATCGACGGCTGAATGCCGATGGACACACCGCTGGCGATGGTTTCGCGCACGCCGCCGAGGAGATACGAAAGCGATATGCCTTCACGCTGCGCCTCGAGATCCCAGACGGCGTTCTCGAGGGCGGCCTTGGCCATGGGATTGCCGCGCACGGAATGGAAAATGCGCGGGCACTCGCCACCATGCTCGGGCGATTCGGCAGCCAGCATCGGCCCCAGCTCGTTCACCAGCACCTGCCACGCAGTGTCGGTGGATTCGGCGGAAAAGTTGGGACGCTCGCCGGCGGTGCATTCGCCCCAGCCGGTCAGCCCTTCCGATTGCACTTCGGCCAGCACGATTCTCCGGTTGCGGGTGATTCCGAAGCTGGTTTCAAACGGGCGAACCAGCGGCATGTGCAGTTCGCGCAGGATAATCGCATCGATTCTCATAAAATTTTGGAACCCTCAGAAACAACGTTGGAACCGAAATCTGATTCCGCCGGGGCATACGGACCCAGCTCAAAGACTCCATTTCCTTCGGCATCGCGGGAGAAACCAAGGACTGCCAACCCGCGGGGAAAAGCTGCTAGAAACTTCTGCTGATTCTCTTGCTGAACAGCAAAGGCTCGTTCGCGGCTTGCCGCGCTAGCCTTCCAGAGCCCGGTGGGGGAAGGAACCATTATGCGTTCTTCAATCCTGTGCACGGCTGCGGGGCGGCCTTCGAGAATCGCGTGCACGCGAGGCGAATCCAGCTCCCATTCCGCCAATAAACGATCGGTGGGGAGCCCACCCTGCAGTCGAGAAGAGGATACACCATAGAAATTCACAAGATAGGTGCGTGCGATGGCGCCCAGCCTGTGGATATTTAAAAAAGCGTTCTTGATTTCGAGTGGGTCGAAAGTCCACTCCATGTGCCGTATGCCGCGGCTGAGCGCCTCACGCCGTTGCTCCCATTTGAGTTGCGCGCCAAGGCCGCGATTGCGGTACGGCTCGCGGACGGCCAGCATGTGGGAGTGAAGGTATGGAACCGGACAATTTTGGGTCGATTTAATTCCCGGCAAAGACAGGGCGAAACCAACCAGTTTTTCGCCGCCTGCAGTCCCCTCTGGCGAGATGTCGCTGTCAAATGCGCCGATGACTTGGCCGCCGATTTTTTGCGCCAACAAAAACGTTTTACGAGGGACCACATCATTTTCGTCGTAGCCCCAGGTCTCGATCTCGAGCTCGACGCACGCCTCCATCTCCGCCAGACCAGTGCACGAGCGAATGCGGATCATGGCTGCGCCCCGGAACCCGATTTCGCAGCGGATCCGGATTGAGTGCCAAGACCGGAGGCCTCTTCGACGGCGAGCGATTTTTTGGCCCGCACCCACAAAACTTCGAGTTCCTCAGGCGAGAGTTCCTCGAGCGGGCGCGGCGAGGCGAGTTCCATCTGGTGAAAGCGGCGGCGAAAACGCGAATTGCATTTGCGCAACGCCATCTCGGCGTCGACGCCCAGATGCCGGCCGAGATTGACGACCGTAAACAGCAGGTCGCCGAGTTCTGCCTCAACGGCCGGTTTGCGCGCCGGGTCGTCGCAGGCAGCTTCGGCCTCCAGTTCCGCAGTTTCTTCGGCCAGCTTGGGCAGGAGCTGGCGCCAGCTTGGCCAGTCGAAGCCTGACTTCTGCGCGCGCGCGCCCAGCTTGGCGGCCTCAGCCAGCGCGGGCATGGCTCGCAGCACAGTATCCAACCTCGACTTCGCTTGATCCCGCTCCAACGAAGACGCTGCATGCAATGCCTCGGCCGCCTTGATCTGTTCCCAGTTGCGCAGCACGGCCGCGGAGCCTTCGACATCGGCATCCACATCGGCGCGGTTGCCTGCGGCGCGCGAAGCTTCATCGCCGAAAACGTGCGGGTGGCGCCGAATCAACTTGCGGTTCAAAGCGTCAAGCACGTCGCAGATGGTGAAATGGCCTTCGTTGGCCGCCATCTCGGCATAGAAGAGAACCTGCAGAAGCAGATCGCCGAGTTCTTCAGGCAGATGCAAGAAGTCGCTGCGCTCGATGGCGTCGAAGACTTCGTAAACCTCTTCGAGCGTGTATTTGCGGATGGAATCGAAGGATTGTTCGCGGTCCCAAGGGCAGCCGCCGGGAGCGCGCAGGCGAGCCATGATGGCAACAGATTGCTCAAATAACGCCGCCGCCCGCGCCGGATCGGTCGCGGTGGGCGCGAATTGCCGTGCATTGGAACTTGCTCGCGGAAGATCCATGCACTTCCAGTTTACCTTGTGGAGAAACGGACCCTGAAAAAGGTGCAGCGCCGCGGTGAAAATCCCGCCCGGAATCAAATGCTTGAACCGCATACGGGAGGTTATACTCTCACTGCAATGATTCGCATCCTTGGCACGGTGTTGGCAGGATTGCTGGGCCTGCTCTTCGGAAGTTTTCTGAACGTTTGCGCGAGCCGCTGGCCGAAAGACGAAAGCGTGATCCGGCCGTGTTCGCATTGCCGCCAGTGCGGACGCCCGCTGGCTTTCTGGGAAAACATCCCAGTGCTCAGCTGGCTGGCGCTGCGCGGCCGTTGCCGCACCTGCAATGCCTGGATCGGATGTCGGTATCCGCTGGTGGAGGTTTCGGTCGCGGCGCTGTGGGCCTGCTCGATGTGGCTCACGCTGGGCTGGATTGGCGGCTTGCACACGCCGAACGTGGTTTATCTGGCGTGGGTGCATCTCGTCGACGGAGCCGGACGGGTCGTCTTCCTGTGGCTGTTGGTGGCGCTGGCAGTTTTTGATACGGAGAATCTGTGGCTGCCTGACCGGTTGATCTGGCCCGGTGTTGCATTGGGCCTGGCGCTGGGCGTAGCGCGAGAGACGTTTGACAGCTTTGTGCAAATGCACGGAGACTTTGACGTCTGGAAACACCAGGTCGCCGGCGCCGTCGCCACCTGGTTCCTGGGCGCAGTGATTCCTGCCGCAGGCCTCTTCCTCATTCGCATTCTGTACTTTGTGGTGCGTCGCAAAGAGGGAATAGGCATCGGCGACGTGAAGCTGCTGGCCATGATCGGCGGATGGCTGGGCGGGAAGCTGGCCGTCATTTCCTTTGGATTCGCGGTTATCCTCGGCGCCCTCGTCGGTTTGGTTTTGCTGATGCGACCCTCGAAGGGCGCCAAAGATGAGCCCTGGGGAGCGAGGCGGCTGCCTTTGGGCACGTTTCTCTGCCTTGGCGCGATGATCTGCGCCTTCTGGAGCGGGCCGCTTATGACCGCCTACGAGAAGTGGTTCGGCTGGCTCGGATTTTGAGAAGCGGCCTCGGGTGAGTCTTCAGAGCAGATGCAAAATGGCCAGGCGCTGCGATGGTGCTATCCCCCGGTCCGCAAAAGGCGACGGACCGCGGGCTCCCAATTTTTGATTATTGAGAAGGCGCAGGTGCGGCCGCTTGTGCGGGCTTGGCGTTGGCGATTTCGGGATCCTCCAATGCCTTGCGCGCGTCTTTGCCGTGGCGGCTGTCGGGATCGTACTCCGTCACCTTGAGATAATTGGCGCGGGCGTCTGCGAAGTCGCCCAGGTGCCGCTCCGCCTCAGCCAATCCCCAATAGACATCGGGATTGTCGGGGTCGAGCACCAGCGCCGACTGGTAACGCGAGAGCGCAGCTTTCCAATCCTTGTTGTCGAGATAGTACTTGCCCACGTTTTCGTCTTCGGCCGCGGTCTCATGATGCTCGGGGACCGGCTTTTGCGCCCTGCGCCCGTGCCGGTCGGGCGGCGTGTCGGTATCGTCGTCGGGGCCGGGCAGCAGATTGCTCAAGCCCGCCTGGCTTGAGCTGGAGCTTCCTGCCTGCTCCCGCACCGCTTCTCCGGCTTCCTCCGGGGTGCGAACCGGATCAACATCTTCAGCGGGAAATGGAACGCGCGCCGCGGCGCCTTCGTCGCCCGCTGCCGGAGGCAGATCGGGCGAGTTCCTGGTGGGCATTACCGGAATCCCGGTAGTGTCTTCAGGAAACGGGTTCTGGTTCTTCTGCTGTTGCGAGCGCGGGGGCTGCTGATTGCTCTGGCCGGGCACGGCAGGCGGATTGCCTTGCTGGTTCTGGGCACGGAGCGAGGGCGCAGCCACAAAGCAGCAAGCGAAAACTACCGCGATGGCAGGCGAAGCTCTCATCGAAACCGTGTCAGGCGCGGGATGCGGCCGCAACAGCAGATCGCGCACCCCACCACAAAAGGATCGCACATTTGCCGTTGCGAAATCATCTGCGCACCGTCAGCCGGCGCCCAGCGTATCCAAATTGACCCACTACCGGAGATTTCCTCCGCGTGTCGCGCGTAGCCAGAACCGATACAATCGCCTCTGGGCCTCCAGGTTTTTTTGAGGCGCGGCAATCGGAGTGCCGTTCGCATGGGCTACCAGGTTCTGGCCAGAAAATACCGTCCGCAGCGCTTTGCCGACGTGGCCGGCCAGGACCACGTGACGCGCACGCTGCTGAACGCGCTCAGCCAGAACCGCGTTGCGCACGGCTATATTTTTTCGGGACATCGCGGCATCGGCAAAACCACCGTCGCCCGCATCCTGGCCATGGCGCTGAATTGCCGGACCGAAGTGGCCTCGGCGCAGCGGCCAACGCCGGAGCCATGCGGGGTTTGCGACGCCTGTACCGAGATCCGCCAAGGCAACGCTGTAGATGTGATCGAGATAGACGCGGCCACCAATCGCGGCATCGACGAGATTCGCGAGTTGCGCGATGCGGCGCGCTACTCGCCGGCACGCGACCGCTACAAGATTTACATCCTCGACGAAGCCCACCAGATTACCGAAGCCGCCTTCAACGCGCTGCTGAAGACGCTGGAGGAGCCGCCCGCACACGTCATCTTCATGATGGCGACCACCGAGCCCGAGAACATTCCGCAGACCATCCGCTCACGCTGCCAGCACTTCAGCTTTCACGCCGTCAAGTTCGACGACATCCTGGCGCAGTTGAAGATGATTGCGGCCGAAGAGAAGATTGCCGCCGAGGAGGCCGCGCTGCCGCTGCTGGCCGAAGCCGGCGACGGATCGATGCGCGATGCGCTCTCCATCATGGACCAGGCGATTGCGTCGGCGCCGGTAGTCGACGGCCGGCCGGCGCTCTCGGCCGAGCAGATTCGCGAGCTGATGGGCTCGGTACCGAATACGGTCTTCGAGCGGCTGATGGAGGCGGTGGCCGCGGGGCAAAGCGCGGAGCTGATGGAGCAGGTGAATGTGCTGGTGAACGCCGGGCACAGCCCGCTGGCACTGGCACGGCAGCTGGTCCGCTATTTGCGCAACACGCTCATGGCCAAGCTGGGCGGCGAGCAGACCGAGCTGCTGCAAATCTCCGCCGATGAGCGTGCACGCGCCGCGCGCACGGCGCTGTTGTTCACTGAAGAAGAACTGACGCGCAACCTGCAGATCGTGCTGCGCACCTTCGACGATTTGAACTACCGCCAGGAGCAACGCTTCCACCTGGAGCTGGGGCTGCTGAAGCTGATTCATGCGCAGCGGCTGTTGCCGATCGAGGAGCTGCTGAGCGGAGCGGCGGGCGGAGCGGGCTCGCGGATTGCCACAGCGAGCAGCGCTGCGCGCACGAGTGCGGCGCTGCAACGGCCGGCGAGCGCCCCGGCGCAACACGGCGCGCCGCCGCGGCCGGAGATTCGAGTCGAAGCCGCGAGAACGGCGCCGGCGCCGGCGAGTGCGCCCGCCCAAGCCGTTCCCTTCTCTGCCGTTGCCGCGCAGGTTGCGGAATTTGGCCCCGTGGAGCCGGTGAGCGAAGGCGCACCGGCCCAAGCGCCGGAAGCGGCCAAAGCGGAGACGAACGGCTCTAACTCGGGACCGGTCCGGCAGGCGATTGTGGCCGCACTCGCCGCAGCCGGGCATAGTTCTGCAGCGCAGCTACTGGGCTCGGGAACGTGGACCGTCGATGGCGCCAGCGTGCGCGTCGCCGTGCCTTCGATGGGCAAAAAGATGCTCAGCCTGACGGTGAACGCCGCCGCGGAGAAGATCATCCGCCAGGAATTACAAAAACTAGGTGCGCCGTCGAGGCTTCAGGTCTCGCCCGGCGCCAGCGCAGTGCCGGCTGAAGCCGCGACGCCCATTGCGCCCATCGGCAGCGTGCAGGAGGCGGCGCTCGCGAATCCACTGGTGAAGCGCGCGCAGGAGATTTTCAAGGCCGAGGTCCGCAGTGTCGTGGATTTGCGGTCGAAGTGAGAAAGGCCGCCGTTAGCTGTTAGCCATAGCTCTTAGCTATTTCGCGCTCAAGTCAGCTTTGGCAGAGCGGGCGCGAAGACGGAATCGAAAAGGAGCACGGAATATGATCAATCCGCTCAAAATCTCAGAGATGCTTTCGCAGGCCGGCCAGATGCAGGAGGAGATGCAGCGCAAGCTGGGCGAGACGGTGGTGGAAGCGTCGACCGGGGGCGGCGCGGTGACCGCGACCATGAACGGCAAAAAGGAGCTGCTGAAGATTCAAATCGACCGCGCGGCGGCGCTCGCCTTGAGCGGTGGCCAGCCGGATGTGGAGATGTTGCAGGATTTGATCGTGGGCGCGGTAAACGAAGCCGGCCGTAAGGCGGACGATGCCATCAAGTCGAGCATGCAGGGCATGCTGGGCGGACTGAAGATTCCGGGGCTGAGCTGAGAGGATTCTCTTGATTTATGAAGCACTTCTTGGCACTTCTCTCATTCACGTCCGGACTCGTTTCAAGCCCCTCCGTTTGCGCGCTTGAGCATGCGCAGCAAGTGACCATCTGTTCCCTTGAGAAACATGGCGCGCAGCTTTTGAATTCGAGCGTGGAATTTCAAACAACTGTTGTTTTGGGGTGGGAACATCCCCTATTGAGAGAAGGAGATTGCGTTTTCGGCATCGCTTTTGGCGACGACTATCAGACATTTGGTGATCGATCTCCCGCAAACCGGAATTCCCAGTGGCGCTTGATGCGGAGGATTTTTGCCACACCCACCTGTGCTCCACATGTCCGAGCTGTCAAGGGTACGTTTCGCGGCACGGTGATACGCACTCCGCCGCCGCGGGGGATATCCCCGGATGAGATGCCTTTGGAGGTCGTGATTCAATCTGTTTCTGGCGTTGAGAATGCCGTGAAGCGCTGTGTAGGCAGACCACCGAACGATTGATGGAGAGCAGACAATTTAAAGGAGGCAGGAGACTTGTCGCGTTATGCCGAGCCGATGGCCCGGCTCATTGAAGAATTGAAGAAGCTGCCCGGCGTGGGCACCAAGAGCGCGCAGCGCTACGCGTTTCACCTTCTGCGTGGCAGCGACGACGATGCCGCGGCGCTGGCCGATGCGGTGCGCGACCTCAAAGCCAGCCTGCGCCTGTGTTCCATCTGCAATAACGTGACTGACGTCGATCCCTGCGCCTACTGCGCCAGCCCCACGCGCAACCAGCGCCTGGTGTGCGTGATCGAAGAGCCGACCAACATCGCCGCGGTGGAGCGCTCGCAGACCTACCAGGGCGTCTACCACGTGCTGCACGGCACGCTTTCGCCGCTGCACGGCGTGGGGCCGGACCAGTTGCGCACGCGAACATTGCTCGCTCGCGCCGAGCGCGGCGAAGTGGACGAAGTGATCCTGGCCACCAGCCCCACGCTCGAAGGCGAAGCCACCGCCGATTGGTTGGCAACTGCGTTGCGCGGGTTTTCCGTCCGGATCACACGCATAGCGACAGGCGTTCCTGCCGGCAGCGACATTGAATACGCCGATGAAGTGACCATGGCGCGAGCGATGGAAGGGCGCAGAGAGGTTTGAGCAATTTGCGATGGAATTACTGAGCCAGCTACGGGCGTTGATGTCCTCGGTCAAACCGCGGACAACCGACGCTCAATATCGGGTCCGACTTGATACAAATGGAATCGAACAAATTGTACAGTCCACGTCAAACGAATCCTGCATGCGTATCGATTACGGTCAGATCGCCGCAATTTATGCATACAAGCGCGATTGTTTTTCCGTGGATCAAATCAGAATCTTGATTGGGAGCACCGATCATCAGTGTTGCATAGAAGTCACTGAGGAGGACGAGGGCTACTGCGATTTGATAGCCGCGCTCCCTAAGAATCTTGCCGGCTTTCCTGAACCGGACGACTGGTGGAAGAATGTCGCGCTGCCGCCATTCTCTGTGAACTTCACTCGACTCTATGAGCGGCATGTTTGACTCAGCCAGAATGACGACCACGTTTGTTGTCAAAAAAGAAATGCGGGAGAGCCGGTTAGCCCTTCCCGCAGATTCGTGGCTTGGGAAGCCGCTGCGTAAGAACTTAGTGCGTCATATCAGTGCGCCGCTCCGTCCAGCGCCAAATTCAATTCCAGCACATTCACGCGCGGCTCGCCGAGGAAGCCGAGCTGACGCCGTGTGGTGTGCTGCGCAATCAGCTTGCGGACTGCGTCCTCAGTCAGACCCCGCGCCTTGGCGACGCGCGGCGCTTGGTACCAGGCGTCTTCGGGCGTGATGTCGGGGTCGAGGCCGGAGCCTGACTGCGTCACCAGGTCGATGGGCACATCCTTGCCCGGATTCTGCGCCTGCAGCTTGTCGATGTCGCCCTGGATGCGCGTCACGAGGGCCTTGTTCGATTGCGCCAGATTGGAGCCGCCGGAGGGCGGCGTGGTCGAATTCGCGGCGAAGTCGGCCTGATCGGAGTAATTACTCGCCGAGGGCCGGGGGTGGAAGTAGCGATCCGCAGTGAAGCCTTGCGCGATCAGATCGGAGCCGATCACCTGGCCGTTGCGGACGATGAGGCTGCCGTCGGCCTGGCGCGGGAAAAACAGGTGTGCGAGACCGTCAAGGACCAGCGGATAAACGATCCCGAGCAGGACCGCGGTGACCAGCGCGAAGAGAATGGAAGTTCTCCAAACGGAGTGCTTCACCGGACTTGGGGTGGGGCGCGCCATGCGGGATTGAACCGAATCGTCCTGCGCAACCATTGTCGCCGATGTGGAATGCACGATCAAACTCCTTAAAGCAGCTGTCAGCTTTCAGCCGGCAGCTTGCGGCGCGAAAAGCGCGCCGCGCCAATACCTACGCCAGGTGCAACGCCACCAGGCACAGGTCGATGATCTTGATGCCGATAAACGGGATGATGATGCCGCCCACGCCGTAGAGGAGCAGATTCTGGCGCAGCAGGATATCGGCGGACTTGGGCTCGTACTTGACGCCCTTGAGCGCCAGCGGAATCAGCGCCACGATAATGAGCGCGTTAAAGATGACCGCCGAGAGAATTGCCGACTGCGACGAGTGCAGGTACATGATGTTGAGCGCCTTCAACACCTTCAGATTCGTAAACGTCATGAACATGGCGGGGATGATGGCGAAGTACTTGGCCACATCGTTGGCGATGGAGAAGGTGGTGAGCGCGCCGCGCGTCATGAGCAGTTGCTTGCCGATCTCGACAATCTCGATCAGCTTGGTGGGGTTGGAATCGAGATCGACCATGTTGCCGGCTTCCTTGGCGGCCTGGGTGCCCGAGTTCATGGCCACGCCCACGTCGGCCTGAGCCAGCGCGGGCGCATCGTTGGTGCCATCGCCGGTCATGGCCACCAGCTTGCCCTTGCCCTGCTCGCGCTTGATCAGGTCCATCTTGTCCTTGGGCTTGGCTTCGGCCAGGAAGTCGTCTACGCCGGCCTCGCGCGCGATCACCGCCGCGGTAAGTGGATTGTCGCCGGTGATCATGATGGTGCGGATGCCCATGGCGCGCAGCCGGGCCAGGCGCTCCTTGAGCCCGCCCTTGACCACGTCCTTGAGGTAAATTACGCCCAGCGCCGAAGAGTTTTCGGCCACCACCAGCGGCGTTCCGCCGGCGCGGGCGATCTCTTCCACGTTGTCGCGGACCTTCTGCGGCAGCACTCCGCCCTGCTCTTCAAGAAAGCGCGCGATGGCGTCGACCGAGCCTTTGCGTATGCGCGTGCCGGGAAGATTGACGCCGCTCATGCGCGTCTGCGCCGTAAAGGGAACGAACTCGGCGTGAATGCCGCCCAGGTCACGGCCGCGCAGGTTGTACTTCTCTTTGGCCAGCACCACGATGGAGCGGCCTTCGGGGGTTTCGTCAGAGAGCGACGCGAGCTGCGCGGCGTTGGCCAGTCGCTCAGGGCTCACATCGGGCGCGGGCATGAATTCGACGGCCTGGCGGTTGCCCAGCGTGATGGTGCCGGTTTTGTCGAGCAGAAGCGTGTTCACGTCGCCGGCAGCTTCAACGGCGCGGCCGCTCATGGCCAGCACGTTGTATTGCACCAGGCGGTCCATGCCGGCGATGCCGATGGCCGAAAGCAGTCCGCCGATGGTGGTGGGAATGAGGCACACCAGCAGCGACACCAGCACAAACACCGTCTGCGGCGCGTGGGCGTAGATAGCGAAGGGCTGCAGCGTAACCACGGCGAGCAAAAAGATGATGGTCAGGCCGGAGAGCAGAATGCTGAGCGCGATTTCGTTGGGAGTCTTCTGGCGCTGCGCGCCTTCTACCAGCGCAATCATGCGATCGAGGAAGGTCTCGCCGGGGTTCGACGTGATTCTAATCTTGATCCAGTCCGAGAGAACTTTGGTGCCGCCGGTGACGGCGGAGCGGTCGCCGCCGGCCTCGCGAATCACGGGCGCCGATTCGCCGGTAATGGCCGATTCGTCCACCGAGGCCACGCCCTCGATCACCTCCCCGTCGCCGGCGATGTACTGGCCGGCTTTAACGTAGATCAGGTCGCCGGCGCGAAGCAGCGCGCTGGGCACTTCTTCGAAACTGCCGTCTGCCTTGTAGCGCTTGGCGATGGTCTCGCCCTTGGCCTTGCGCAGGGTTTCGGCCTGCGCCTTGCCGCGGCCTTCGGCCATGGCCTCGGCAAAGTTGGCGAAGAGCACCGTGAACCACAGCCACAGCGTGATCTGGAGGTTGAAGCCGAAGGCCTCGCGGTGATGGCGGAAGTTTTCAACCAGCAGCAGCGAGGTGAGCACGCTGCCCACTTCCACCACGAACATCACAGGGTTCTTCACCATCCAGCGCGGATCGAGCTTGCGCAGGCTGTCCACTATCGCCTGGCTGATGATTTTCCCATCCCAAATGCTTATTTTTTCTGCCATAAGAGTCTGCTTTGTCCTGTCGCGGCCCTTCTCGATGCCGCGATGACGGTTAGAACAGCGTCGGTGGATTTCCGTGCAGCAACAGGTGCTCCAGAATCGGTCCCAGGCTCAAGGCCGGGAAGAACGTAAGTGCGCCCACGATCAACACCACGCCGACCAGCAGCACCGTGAAAAGCGCCGAATTCACCGGGAAGGTTCCCGGCGAGGGCGGAACGCTCTTCTTCATCGCCAGGTTTCCGGCCAATGCCAGCACCGGAATCATCATGAGGAAGCGCCCCACGAGCATGTCGAAGCCCATCGCGATGCTGTACCACCAGTTGGCGCTCAATCCCGCAAAAGCCGAGCCGTTGTTGCCCGCGCCCGAAGTGAACGCGTACAGAACCTCTGAGAATCCATGAGGACCGGGGTTGCCCAGCGTGGCCAGCCCCACATTGGGCAGCACCACAAACACCGCCGTGAAGGTGAGAACGATGAAGGTGAAGATGAGCGTGTAAAGCATGGCCATCTTCACGTCGTAGGCTTCAATCTTCTTGCCCAGATATTCGGGTGTTCGGCCTACCATGAGTCCGGCAATGAAGACCGAAAGCACAACGAAGATCAACATGCCGTACATGCCGGCGCCCACGCCGCCGAACACCACCTCGCCCAGCATGATGTTGGCCAGCGGAACCATGCCGCCCAGCGGCGTAAAGCTGTCGTGCATGCCATTCACCGCGCCGCAACTGGCGTCGGTGGTGATGGTGGCAAAGAGGGTGCTTTCGGCGATGCCGTTGCGAACTTCTTTGCCTTCCATGTTGCCGCCGGGCGCGTTGGCCGTGCGCGTCTGCGCGACCCCATTGAGCAGCGGGTGCGGCTGCGCCTCGGCCCAGTAACAGACCCCGAAACCGATGGCAAACATCACGTACATGGCGGCGAACACCGCCCATCCGTGGCCGGGCGAGCCGGTCATGCGGCCCAAAGTGTAGGTCAGACCCGCGCCGATCACGAAGATCGAGAAAATCTCCATGAAGTTCGACAGCGGCGTGGGGTTTTCAAAGGGATGGGAGCTGTTGGCGTTCAAAAAGCCGCCGCCGTTGGTGCCCAGCATCTTGATGGCTTCCTGCGAAGCCACCGGCCCCTGCGCGATGATCTGGGTTTGCGAGGATTGCTCGATGGGATGCGCGGCTGTATAGGCATGCAGGTTTTGCGGCACGCCCTGCCACACCAGCAGCAGTGCGTACACGATGCACGCCGGCGTCAGGATGTAGAGCAGCGTCCGCGTCATGTCGACCCAGAAGTTGCCGATGGTGCCCGATGATGTGCGCTTGATGCCGCGGATCAGCGCCACCGCCACGCAGATGCCCGCCGCAGCCGACCAGAAATTGTGTGTCGCCAGGCCCGCTGTCTCGGTGAGATAGCTCATGGTGGTCTCGGGCGTGTAGAACTGCCAGTTGGTATTGGTGGTGAAACTGGCTGCGGTGTTGAAGGCCAGGTCGGTGGCCACGTTGCCCAGGTGCTGCGGGTTCCAGGGCAGGAATGCCTGCAGCCGCTCCAGCGCATAAGTGAGCACCATGGTGACGGCCGAGAAGCCCAGCATAGCGAAGGCATACTGGCGCCAGTTCATCTCTGCGTTGGCTTTCACGCCACAGATCTTGTAGATCAGCTGCTCAAACGGGCGAAGCACCGGATCGAGCCAGGTGCGTTCGCCTTCCAGCACGCGTGCAAGATAAATACCCACGGGGCGGACGCTCGCCAGCAAGATCAAGGAATATACGGCAAATTGCAGCCAGCCATTGGCGGACATTTCAGAATTTCTCCGGGAAAAGCAGCGCCAGGATGAGATATCCCAGCAACAGGATGGAAATGATGAGCGCGACGGCACTCACAAAGTGCATATGGACTACCTCAACTTCTGGCACGCCTTGACGTAAAGAAACGCCACGGCGAAGAAGACCACGGTGAACAGCAGCATCAATGCATCTTGCATGAAGCAACTCCCCAGTTCCGGCCGCACCTGCGCCGCGCATGGACCGAAGCCGAGGAGCTCCATCGGCTAATTCCAGAACGATCTGCCGCGGGCGGCACGGAACTTCAATCGAAGGGCGGAACCGGGCGCTAAGCGCCCTGACCGGATTTGATTCTTGCTTACAACAGGTTTGAGTATCGACAAAAAAAGCTAAAGAATTTATAAGAGTTTGCTCCAAGGGCCGTGCAACCTCTTGAGGATCAATCCGGGAGCCGGCGCGCCGGTTCGCGATGTGGTACTCGAGCGGCTCCTAATCCTCGCCGCCGGTCCAGCCTTCGGGGACAAAGCGATAGCCGACCCAGGGCTCGGTCTGGATGTATTGGCGGCCGGTTTCGCCTTCGAGCTTTTTGCGCAACTGGCCGACGAAGACGCGCAGGTACTCGGGCTGGTGGGCCGATTGCGCGCCCCAGACGGCGGTGAGCAAGGCGCGATGGGTCATCACCTTGCCGGCGTTGCGCGCGAGGTGCAGCAGCAAATCGAACTCCTTGGGGGTGAGATGGATGGGCTTGCCCTGAACCGTAATGGTGTGGGCCTGCGCGTCGACCACAAAATCGCCTGTTTCGATGGCGGAGGTGCCGCGTTCGGGCGCGCGGCGCAGGTGAGCGCGCACGCGCGCCAGAAGCTCTTGGATGCTGAAGGGCTTGGTGACGTAGTCGTCGGCGCCGGCGTCGAGCGCTTCAACCTTCGATCGCTCATGCTCGCGGACCGAAAGCACCAGCAAAGGCGTCGCGCCGCGCGAGCGGATGATGCGGCAGACATCCACGCCACTCATGCCCGGCATCATGAGGTCGGTGACGACCAGGTCGGGCGGCCAGTCGCGGAAGATGCGCAGGCCCTCTTCGGGCTCATTGGCGGTGCGCACATCGTAGCCTTGCGCAGAGAGCGCGGCGCGCAGAACCCGCGTGATCTGCGACTCGTCGTCGATGACCAGAATTCTTCCCGGCATGACTTTCTTCTCTCAAGGGAAGATTACATCATCGGGCTGGAAAGGTATGATTCCGGGTAAGAAGACCATGGACGGACGCACGTTTTTCAGTCACGGGCTGCGCTGGCTAGCGGCCACGGCTGCCGCGGCGCTGATCACGGTGGCGCTGGTTTGGCTGCATGCCAACTCCACCGTGGCGGGAATGGTGTTTCTGGTCCTGGTGGTGTGGTCGGCAACCCGCACGGAAATCGCCCTCTCGCTGTACATCGCGGTGCTCTGCGCCGGTTTCTTCGACTATTTCTTTCTACCGCCGATGCGCACCTTTCGTCTTGCCGGGGCCGCGGCATGGGTGGCGATGGGTTGTTTCCTGGTCAGTTGCGTGGTGGTGAGCCGGCTGTCGGAGCGGGCCCGGCTCGAAGCACAGCAGGCGGAACAACGGCAGGCCGACGTAAGCCGGCTCTACGCCCTCAGCCAGGAGATGATGCTCTTCGAGGACGCCGAGAAGCTGGTCCACGACCTGCCGGCCCAGCTGGCCCGCATCTTTGTCCTCGATGGCGTGATTCTGTATGTCTGCGACCACGACCAGTTCTACTCCTCCACCGGAGAAACGGCGGCGAGCCTGCGGGCGCACATGCACTCTATCACGCTGGGACTGAACCCTACGCTGGTTCCGCTGGCCGGCTACCACACCACGGCGCTGTTGCTGGGTTTGCGGCCGGTGGGCGCGCTGGCATGGCGGCCGGAGACGCTTTCACACGAGGTGGCCACGGCCGTCAGCGCGCAGGTGGCGATCGCCGTGGCGCGATCGATCGCCCTGGAGACCTCGGCGCGGCTGGAAGCGGCGCGCGAGGGCGAACGGCTGCGCACGGCTCTCATCGACTCGCTGACGCATGAATTGCGCACGCCGCTGACCTCAATTCGCGCCGCGGCCACCACGCTGCTGGAGTCGGAGGGGCTGGATGAATCCGGGCGGCTCGACATGGTGCGCATCATCGACGAGGAGGCGGCGCGGCTCGACCTGCTGATCGGCGAGGCCGTGGAAATGGCCGAGATCGACGCCAACGTGCTCGAGGTAAAGATGTCGCCGCAGCATCCGCGCGCACTGCTTGACCAGGCCGTGGAGGAGTCGCGCAAGGCGCTCGCCGGGCACAAGGTGAGCGTCAGCGTTGACGGGGAAAACGCGGCCGGCGGCAGCGAGCCGGCCTGGTTCGACGGGCACCTTCTGGGCCGCGTGCTGCGCCATTTAATTGAGAACGCGGCCAGCTATACGCCGCCGGGCAGCCGGGTAAAGCTGAGCAGCCAGCGCCAGGGCGACCGGCTGGAGTTCTGCGTAGAAGACAACGGCCCCGGCATTGACGCGGCCGACCTGCCCCTGATCTTCGAAAAGTTTTACCGAGGCAAGCGCGGAACCGGCGGGCACAAGGGTTCGGGCATGGGACTGGCCATTACACGCGCCATCCTGGTTGCCCACGGCGGCGGCATCGAGGCCACCAACCTGCGCGGCGGCGGCGCGCGCTTTCGTTTCTGGGTGCCGCTGGTCGTCAAAGAGCCCGCCATGCGCCGGTAGCTCTCCGACCCGGTTCCTTCCCCGGTCCCCAAAGGCGAGGGACCGGGGGCCCCTTTATCCGATGCACCCTGGCGCGGTCGATGATCTATTGGTCGCGTGTCTGCCTGACGGCGCGCGGAGATGGAGTGATTCGGCTCTGGCCCGACGATGAGTCAAGGCCGTCGTAGTGCATTTTGGCCGGCGGCTGGGCCCTGCGGCGGCTGTTCAGATCGCGCAGGACGTCGCCGTCTTCGCGGGCGTACTGCCCCGCCAGCCGCATCAGCGCGTAGGTGACGATATCGCTGTGATGCAGATGCTGCATGGCGGGGTCGCGGCGCATGTTCAGCCATAAGCGATGCACCAGTTGCACGTCTTCAGGGCTCAAAGCGGGCGCGTGCGGTCCGATATAGAACACCTTCATGGCGCCATCGCTTTCCACAATGCAGTAGTTGAACTGGCGCCTGGGCTCGGGGAGGGCCTCCCACGCCTGCCCCATCAGGTAGGCCTGCTCTTCTGCCGTCAACGAACTGGAGCTGCCGGAAACCACCGACTCGACTTCAAGCGAGCTGGCGGTTTGCGCCAGCGCCGGAAAGATCTCCGCCGCGGGAACCACCAGAAGCGAGACTTTCTTGCCAAGACTCTCGGCCACTGAGACGGCCTTGGTGAAGACCATTTGCTCGTGCTCGCTGAAGCTTTGCTCTTCGGCGCTCAGATATTCCGGCCCGCCGGCTCCCATCAGCCGCACGCTGACGACCACAACGTCACGGTCGTGGGTGTTGGTGCGCACCAGCGTGCGTTTGAGGGCGATGGGATTGTTGACGTCGCGCATGGTCACTATCACCCCGCCCGGCCGGATGGCGACCGATTCGCGGCTGATCTTGTCCTGGTGCTCGAGCTGGAAATGATCCTTCATCTCCTTGGCGGTTTGCGCGTGCTTGCGCAGGTTGATGCGCTCCGACACCGTAAAGACAATGAAAAAGGCAATGGCAAAGGCGATGCCGCTGACGGTGGCTATCGACTTGGTGAACAGGTTCACGGTTGCCGTTGCCAGCAGCACCATGAACACCGAAATCAGGCCGACCGGGATCTCGGTCTTGCCGATGCGGATGTTGGGCGGAACCTTCCAACCGCGCTCGCCCTTGTACTTCCAGCGCAGCACCAGCATGGAAATGCTGTTGAAGGTGAACGACCAGATGACGCCAAAGGCGTAGGCCTCGCCCAGCATAATCACGTTGCCGCGGCTGACGATAATCGTGAACATCTGCAGGATGAACACCAGGTTCACGATGCGGGAGCTGGTGCCGAAGCGGCTGTGCGGCTTGCGGAACCAGTCGGTGAGAACGCCGTCTTCGGCCACGCGCATGAGCACGCCGGTAGAGCCGATGATGGAGGTGTTGATGGCGCCCGAGAGAATCAGGAATCCGACCAGCACCACGAAGATCCGGAACAGGATGCGCCACACCAGGGGCCCGGCCATAAACATCGCCAGTCCTGCGATCAGGTTGTCGGGGTAAATGTGGGTGCGCTCGTAGTTGGGGATCAACATGGACGCCAGCAGCGTGGCGCCGCCGGTGAAGATCAGGCTGTAGATCGCAATCACGATCGCCGCCCGCTTCAGGTTCCTCAGCTTGGGATGGGCGATCTCGCGATTGACCTGGGCCAGGCTCTCCTCGCCGCTCATGGCGAGGATGGAATGGCCGAACGCCATGATGATTCCGAAAAGCCCGATGATGGGCAGCCCGCGTCCTTTCAGGAACCCCAGGGCATCATCACTGAAATGCAAATGAGAAGGCACCGGCGAGGGCGGTAAGTGCGCTCCCCGTATCGCAATCGTGTAGCAACCCCACAGCATCAGGATGATCACCATCACCGTGGTGATCTGCATAACGCGCAGGGCCTTGTCGCTCGACTCCTCGATCCCCTTGATGTTCTGCCACCAGTAGTAGATGGTGACGGCGGCGGCCAGCAGCGCCGAGGTATAGTCCATGTTGAACTGGAGGGCATGGCCGTGCACATCCTGCAGCGCCGGCGGCAGCCAGTGGCTGTGGTTGGCCACGATCATCAGTTCATTGAGCAGGCCGGTGATGTATTGGCCGGCCGACACACCCGAAATGGGGCCGGTGAGGATGTAGTCGAACATCAGCGCGGAGACGCTGAGCTTGGCAAATCCGCCGCCCAGCGCCTCTTTGACCACGCGGTAGACGCCGCCGCGCGTAAACATGGAGCAGCTTTCGACGTAGACGGCCCGCACCGCAAAGCTGAACAGCATGATGCCGAGGATGAACCACGGCGCGGCTGCACCCACCGCATGCTCAGCAATGCCGCCGGCATAGAATGCCGACGAGCCCAGGTCGTTGAGGACGATGGCTGCCGCACGCCAGAAGGAGATGAACGTGAGCATCACCGAAGAGGCGACGATGAGCCGGACCCGGTCAGACGGAGGAGCTACGGTGGTTCGAGTCGAGGCCATTCGCGAGGTCGGCTGGGCAGCGGTGAGAAGTTTAGTAAGGCTATTATAAAGATTATATAAGGAAAACCTAAATACTCATAAGTCCACAGAATCCCTGCGAAAAAGGGCAGCCTCCAGTCCCCGGTCTCCAAAAGCGAGGGACCGCGGGCACCCGTTAACTGACCCTATACCGGCTCCTGGCTCCAGTCGCAAACAATCTCGCGGCGCATTTCCGAGCTCTCCGCGGCCCACTCCAGCAGCCGCGCTACGCGCCAGCCGTCGATGCCCGTCACCGGTGCGGGCGCTTTCTTCAGCAGCGCATCGCGGATGGCGGCGTAATAGCACCGGTAATCGCCGCCAATCGGCTGAATGGGGCGGCTGACGGAGCCGCCATCGATGCCCTCGTACAGCACGCCCCAGGCCGTCGACGGCTCCTGGCCCCATGCCGGATCGTCAATGCGCGTGATCTTGTTCAGCGCGGCCTCCTGCGGGTCGAGGCCATATTTCCAATAGTTGCCCTTGGTGCCGCGCAAGTGGAAGCGCGGCCCGGCAGGCAGCGAGAGACCGTTGGCGCCGAGGGTGACGATCATGCCCTGATAACGGAGCCGGATGGTGATGGAGTCGTCGGCGCCGGGGCCTTCTTTCTCGCGCAGGACCTCGGCGCTCACCGCCTCCGGCTTGCCGAAGAGCACCAGCGCCTGGTCGGCAAGATGCGGGCCGAGATCGAGCAGCGTGCCGCCGCCGCTTTCCGGCTTCTCCTTCCAAAAGCGCTCGGTGAGCGGCGCCGGACGCCAGCGGTCGAAGCGGGATTCAAAGGCCACGAGCCGGCCCAGCAAACCTTCATGCAAAACCTTTTGAACCGTCAGGAAGTCGCTGTCCCAGCGGCGGTTATGAAACGGCGCCAGGAGCGCGTTCTTCTCCCGCGCCAATTGAACCAGGTCGGCGGCCTCGGCCGATGTCACGGTCATGGGCTTGTCGACAACGACATTCCTGCCCGCGCTGAGGATCTGCTTCGCCAGCGCATAGTGGGTGCCATTGGGCGTAGCCACCACGAACAGCCCCAGCGAGGGGTCGGCCAGCATGTCTTCGAGCGAGCGGTAGACCGTGATGCCTGGATAGCGCTCTGCCGCCTTGTCCGACTTGCGCTCCATGACCGCCCCCAGCTCGAGACCATCCACCGAGGAGAGCAGCGGCGCGTGGAAGACGCGGCCTGCCATGCCGAAACCGATGAGACCTACGCGAATCATCTTGCCTCCTCGGACCGAGTTAACGCACTGCGCTGTCCGGAACGGAATTGCACAGCGTGAATTCGATTTTTCGCGAGAGTGTCTTGCGCACAGGACAGGCCGACGCGGCCCCGAGTAGTCGCTCCTTTTTCTGCTCTGTGAGATCACCAGCGAGGTCAATCTCATAGCGAAAGACAACCCGAGCCGGATCGGCTCTGTCGATGCTCACCCTGGTCGTAACGGCTTGCAGCGGGATTTCGTGATGATCGGCATACATGCGCACCGTCATGTTCACGCAGGTCGCCAGGGCCGCTTCGAGCAGGCCATGCGGGCGAAAACCCGAACTTGCACCACCCTTGTCAGCGGTGGTATCGGCGCGGCACGCGTGTTCGCCGTCGGAGAAACTGGTTTGATATCGCGCCGCCTCGCTTTTGGCACATATCATCCTTCGAGTTTAAACCGCGTTTCAGCCAGGCGGTAGAGCCGCCGCCAGACCAGCCGGTTCATGGTGACCACCATGAGCGAGATCATCATAGTAGCCATCAGCAGCATGGAGAAGCTGCCGCTGTCGGTGGCGGCGTCGATCTGCGCGCCCAGCCCGATGGTCTGCAGCGTTGCGCCCTGCACGTGCGAGTACTCGGCCATCACCGAGGCGTTCCATGCTCCGCCTGACGCGGTGACCATGCCGGTGATCAGATAAGGAAAGATGCCGGGCAGGATGAGCCGGGTCCAGCGCTGCCAGCGCGTGAAGCGGTAAAGCGATGCCACTTCGCGCAGATCGGAAGGAATCGACATGGCGCCGGCGATCACGTTGAAGAGCACGTACCATTGCGTGCCCAGCAGCATGAGCGCAATGGAGCCGATGCCCAGCCCGCCGCCGATCTTCACCAGGCCGATCAACAGCACCGGGAAAAATGCGGTGGCCGGCACCGAGGCCATGATCTGCGCCACCGGCTGCACCACGCGCGCCAGGCGCTGATTCAAACCGATGGCCACGCCCACTGGAATGGTCCACGCGGCCGAGATCAGCAGCGCCGCATTCACGCGCAGGAATGTGGCCGCCGCGCCTTCCAGCAGCAGGCGCAGGTCGCCCAACGTCACGTTCCTCAGCATGAAAATGGCCTGCGCCGCCGCCCAGCTCACGGCCAGCGCGCCCGCCACAGCCAGCGCCCAAAGTACCGGCGAGGCTTTGCCGGTTTGTGCGTCGTCGAGCGGTTTCACCACGCGGCACTCCCGCGTGTGCGCCAGGCGCCGGCAGACGGGCTCCTCGACGCGGTCCCAGATTTTACCGGGAAGGGTCTGGCAGATTTTGGAGCGGCGGATGACTTCGAGAATGGGCGACTTGACCTGTTCGGCCGATTCCACCTGCTCGAATTTGAACTTGTCGCTCCAGGCGATGAGCGGACGCCACACCAGCTGATCGGTGGCCACGACAATCAGGATCACCGCGGCGATGCCGGCTAGCAGCGCGTGCACGTCGCCATCGTTGGTCGCGGTCTGGATGTAGCTGCCCAGTCCCGGAAGCTGGAAGTTGCGAGCGCCCATGGTGAAGGTTTCGCAGAAAATCAGCGCGAACCATCCGCCCGCCACCGAGACGATCGAATTCCACACCAGGCCGATGGTGGAGAAAGGCATTTCCAGCTGCCAGAAGCGCTGCCAGCCCGAGTAGCGATAGATGCGCGACGCCTCCAGCATCTCGCGCGGAATGGTTTTGAGCGAGGTATAGAAGCTGAAGGCGAGATTCCAGCATTGGCCGGTAAAAATGAGAAAGATGACGGCCATCTCGATGCCCATTTGGTGCCCGGGGATGAGCGAGACCATGGCCAGAACCACGGGAGGCAGAAAGCTGAGCACGGGGATGGATTGCAGAATGTCGAGGACCGCGATCATCCACGGCTCGATGCGCGCATTGTAGGCGGCGATGTAGCCATAGCTGACGGCAAACGCCAGGCTGAGGAAATACGCGATCACCATGCGCACGATGGAATAAAACGCGTAGAGCGGCAGCGCGCTCATGGAGCTGGAGATGGGCACCACCGGAATGGGTTTCTGCAGCCAGTAGACGCCGGTGCTGACCACCGCGAAGAACGCGGCCAGCGCACAGGCCGCCACCCCCATATCGATGAAGAACGGTCCCTTGCGGACCGTGACCAGCGAACGCGCCAGCGGGTGGGGAAGGTTCACTTGGCATCCTCGCCGGCGGCAATCTCTTCTTCCAGCGCATCGGGCATCACAAAACGGCGGCGCGCGGCATCGAAGTCGAAGATTTCAGCGTAGCGGCCCCACGTCACCGCCGTTTCCATCTGCTTCTGGCCCTCCTCTTCGCTAAACTGCTCGTCGAGCATGTCGAGGAAGAAGTCTTCGGGCACGGTGTGATCGCTCTTGGCGTCGAGCGCGCGGCGGATCTGGCGCAGCAGCAGCACGTTCTCGAGCGCGGCATTGCGGAACAGCTCCTTTTGCCGCAGGATTTCGGAGTTGGCGAACTCCTCGCCGCTGGGCGTGATCACCGCGTCGCCCTCTTCCACCTTGAGGAAGCCGAGCAGTTGCGCCGCGTCGACGATGGGCAGCAGATCGTCGATCTCGAAGGCGAGGTCGTCGGCGAGGCGGTACATGTCGTCGCGGCCGCCGCGGTCGAGCACCAGCTCGAGCAAGCCGGCAATGCCGCCGGGGCGCGCATGCGGCAGCATCTGGTAGCGCATCTGGCGCTGATCGCGCCCCGCCTCCGCCGCCTGGCCCGGCGCCGCGGCCGGGGTCACATCGGGCCGCGTCAGAACTTTGTAAATGTAGTCGACCAACTGCGTAAACGGCTCGGATTTGCGGTCGCGCGGATAGGGCAGGCGCACGGGAAAGTCAGTGCGGATGCGGCCCGGGTTGCGCCCCAGCACCACGATGCGGTCGGCCAGCAGCACGGCCTCCTCAATGTTGTGCGTCACCAGGAACACGGCTTTGGTGGGCATGCTGTGCTTCGTCCATAGTTCCAGCAGCTCGCTGCGCAGGTTGTCGGCGGTGAGCACGTCGAGCGCCGAAAACGGCTCGTCCATAAACAGGACCTCCGGCTCGACCACCAGGGCCCGCGCAAATCCCACGCGCTGGCGCATGCCGCCGGAGAGTTCCTTGGGGTAGGCGGCCTCAAACCCGTCGAGGCCGACCATGTCAATCACCTCCATGCTGCGTTCGCGGCGCTCGGCCGGCGCCTCGCCCCGCGCCTGCAAGGGAGCCTCGACGTTCTCCAAAACCGTGAGCCAGGGAAAGAGCGCAAAGCTCTGAAACACGATGGAGACATTGATCTCGGCTTCGCTGATGGGCGTGCCATGCCAGTACACCTGCCCAGCCGAGGGCGTGGAGAGCCCCGTCAACATGCGCAGCATGGTCGATTTGCCCGATCCCGACGGTCCCAGCAGGGCAAGAATCTCGCCCGGCACGATGCTGAGATCGGTGGGAGCAATCACCTGGATGCGGTTCTGGCTCGGCTGTGCGTAGTATTTCTCTATTTTTTCGGCGCGAATGATGGCGTCGGTTGCAGGGGGTGCTTCGAGCGCGGGGTTCGGGGTCGCCGTCTCCTGCATATCCGGTTCTCCGGCGGAAGGCTCCGTGCCTGGGTGCGGCCCGGTGCTGCCAGTATAAGTTTCAAGAATTGATTTGCAATGAATGGGCGCCCCGGCGCGATCAGGAGGGTTGCCGGCGAGCCTTCACGGCTGGAGCGGCTCCGGCCACGGCTGCTAAGCGGGCCGAGGCGCGGTGCATTACACTAATTAAGCGTACCATTCCTGCTGGCGCACAGCACCGCAGGCCGCGATCGTCCGTTAGACCGGGACCAATTGGAACGAACCGACAGATTCCCCCTCCTCCGAGGGCCCATAGCGTTTCTCCTTCTGCTGTAAGCCGAAGCCGATGCAGCCGAGTGGCAACTTCAACAGGAAATTGCCCCCTGCGAAATGAGGAGAAGGCTAAATCTAAAGGAGAAACGCCGTAGGTGATTATGCCCAACGTAAACAAGAAACCGAAGGTGCTCGTGGCCGACGACGAGCGCGTCATTGCCGACACACTGGCCATGATCCTGAACCAGAGCGGCTTTGAAGCCATCGCGGTCTATTCCGGCGAGAAAGCGCTGGAGCTCGCGACCACGGTTAAGCCCGATATGCTCATCTCCGATGTCATCATGGCCGACCTGAACGGCATTGACGCGGCCATCCGCATTCGCGATTTGTTGCCCGGAATCAAGGTCCTGCTCTTCTCAGGGCAGGCCGCCACCGCCGATTTGCTTGAAAAGGCGCGCGCCGAGGGGCATGAGTTCGATATCCTCGCCAAGCCCGTCCATCCCCAGGATCTGCTGAACCGCTTGCGCTCGTAAGATATGCCGCACGCCCTACGCTCGACGCGGGTGCTCACGCCGGATGGTCTTGTTGCCGCCACGGTGCTTGTAGACCAGGAGCGCATCGCTGCCATTCGCGCGTGGGATGCGCCTCAGGCCGGCGCAGAGCTGCACGATTTCGGCGATCATGTTCTTCTTCCCGGCCTCGTCGACACTCACGTCCACATCAACGAGCCCGGCCGCACGGAATGGGAGGGCTTTGCGACAGCCACGCAGGCGGCCGCCGCGGGCGGCGTGACCACGCTGGTCGATATGCCGCTGAATTGCGTGCCCGAAACCATCGACGTGCCCGCGCTCGAGGCCAAGCGCAGCGCGGCGCAGGGCAAAGCGTGGGTGGACTGGGCGGCATGGGGCGGCGTCGTCCACGGCAACGCCGATGAGCTTGAGCCGCTGGCCCGCGCCGGCGTTGCGGGATTCAAGTGCTTCCTGATTCACTCCGGCATCGACGGTTTTGCGTGGGCGAATGAGGCCGATCTGCGCCTGGCGCTCGCCAAGTTGCGCGGCACGGGGCTGCCGTTGCTGGCGCACGCTGAAGTTGCGGGGCCGGTGGAAGCGGCCACACATGAGCTGAACGCAAAAAACGCCGACTGGCGCAAGTACTGCACCTATTTGGCCTCGCGTCCTGAGCACGCTGAAATCGAAGCCATCGCTCTGCTCATCCACCTCGCCGAAGAGTTTCAAAAGCCCATCCATATTGTTCATTTGTCCAGCGCCAAGGCGCTGCCGCTGCTCGCCGATGCGCGTAAGCGCGGCTTGCCCATCACCGTGGAAACCTGCGTCCACTATCTATGGTTCGCGGCTGAGGAGATTCCCGACGGCGCTACCGAGTACAAATGCGCGCCGCCGATACGCAGCGCCAAGAATCGCGAAGCGCTGTGGCGCGCTCTCCATGAGGGGCTCATTGACTTTGTCGCCACCGACCACTCCCCTTGCCCGCCCGCGATGAAACGCCGCGATGAAGGCCGTTGGGATCTGGCCTGGGGCGGCATCGCCAGCCTCGGGCTTGCGCTGCCGGTGATGGCAACGGCCATGCGCAAGCGCGGCATCGGATTCGAGCGATTGGGCCATTGGCTTGTCGCGGCGCCGGCTCAATTAGCTGGGCTCGCTGGACGCAAAGGCTCGCTGGCTCCCGGCGCTGACGCTGATGTCGTGGTCTTCGATCCCAACCCAGCTTGGACCGTCACGCCCGGCGATCTGCATTTCCGCCACAAGCTCTCGCCCTATCTCGGCGCTGAGTTGCGCGGGAGCGTAGTTGAAACCTGGCTGCGCGGCGCGGCGGTTTTTCGCAACGGCGAGTTCGTCGGCGCCCCGCGCGGCAAAGAGCAGGTGCGCTCATGAAAGACCGCGCGCAGCGTGCCATCGCCGAGTGCCGCCGCATCGCCGGCATGAGCGAGGAGCCGGAGCGCACCACGCGCCGATTCCTCACTCCGCCCACACGTGACGTGCACGCGCACCTGCGCGGCCGCATGGAAGCGCTCGGCTTGTCGACGACTATCGACGCGGCAGGCAATCTGCGCGGCCTTTGGCGACCGCTCGGCTCGCATGCAAAACGCCTGCTCCTCGGCTCGCACATCGACACCGTGCCCCATGCCGGCGCCTTCGACGGCGTTCTCGGCGTTACGCTTGCCCTGGAACTCATCCAAAGCGCAAAAGAGCGCGAGCTCCCGATCGAGGTCATCGCGTTTTCTGAGGAAGAGGGCGTGCGCTTCGGCGTTCCTTTTATCGGTAGCCGCGCCGTGGCCGGCCGCTTCGATTCCGCGCTGCTTAGGCTTAGAGACGCCGACGGTGTAACGCTCGCGGATGCCATTCGCGCCTTCGGCCTCGATCCCGCCCGCATCGGCGAGGCTGCGCTCGACTCCGATGTGCTCGGCTTTTTCGAAATGCACATCGAGCAGGGGCCGGTGCTCGAAGCCGAAGGTCTGGGTGTTGCCGCGGTCACTGCCATCGTGGGCCAATCACGGTTTGCTCTCACGTTTACGGGCCACGCCAACCACGCGGGCACCACGCCCATGCATCTGCGCCACGACGCGCTCGCCGGCGCGGCGGAATTCATCTCCGCGGTCGAGTCGCGGGCACGAGAAATCGATGGACTCGTGGCCACGGTAGGCCGCATCGACCTGGAGCCCAACGCGGCCAACGTGATTGCCGGCGCGGCGCGCGTGAGCCTCGACATCCGGCACCACGACGACGACGCCCGCAAAGCCGCCGCCGATTCCCTGCTCGCGCAAGCCCAAGCCATCGCCGCCCGTCGCGGCCTCGACCTGAAGTGCGCGCGACCGATGGATCAGCCCGCGGTGCCCATGGATGAGCGCCTGACCGAGTTTCTCGCCGGGGCCATCGAGCGCGCCGGCCTGCCTGTGAAGCGCATGCCCAGCGGCGCCGGACACGACGCCATGGTGATGGCCGCTCGCGTGCCCACGGCCATGCTTTTTCTGCGCAGTCCCGGCGGCATCAGCCACCATCCCGATGAGGCCGTGCTTGAAGAGGATGTTGAAGCCGCCCTCGTTGTCGGTAGCAAATTTCTTGAGCGCCTTGCTGTGGAGGCCGGCTAAATCAACGGTGTGAATTCTGGCACTTGAATCTCACTTTTCCCGGTCCCAGGCGAACGACCGGGGACGCCCGCATCTTCTTGGCAAAGGAAAAAGCCCACCCAAGGACCTTGTGCGGTTTGCAAAAGCCGTGCCAATCACGCGGGAATTTTCAACAGAAAATTGCCACTTTGCACAACGAGCAGGAACCCATCCCGAACCGAAAAATGCCGTAGAATCGATCAATCCCATTTCGAGGTCGCACGTGCATCACTTAGGTTCTACGCGCAGCAGTTTAAAGTCTGACCATTTGCTGCAGACACCGGACACCTTTGTCCGCACGCCGCTGGCCGGTGCCGAGGGCGTTGAAGTCATCATTCATGCGGCGCCGCAACTGGGCGCGCGCTTCATGCAAATGACCGCCGAATTTGTTGCCGGTGGCACGCTCGGTCCGGCCCCGGCGCAGCGCTTCATCTATGTCCTCGATGGAAAACTGGAGGTCAAAGCCGGCGGCAAGCGGCGCGTTCTGTCGCCGGAAGGATTCGCCTATCTGCCCCAGGGCTGTGCGCACACGGTGCGCGCGGCAGGCATCGCGCGCGCGGCGGTGATCGAGAAGTCCTACGAACCTGCCGAGGGCGCGCCCGCGCCCGAACCGGTGCTTGGCGATGAGGACGACGTCACGCCGGTTGCCCTTATGGGCGATCGTGCGCTGCGCGTACGCTCGCTCATGCCCGACGGCCCCGCGTACGACTTTGCCGTGAACACCATGACCTACGATCCCGGCGCTTCGCTCAGCATGGTGGAGATCCACGTGATGGAGCACGGCCTGCTCATGCTCGAAGGCGGCGGCATCTATCGCCTCGGCGACTCCTGGTACCCGGTGCACACCGGCGATTTCATCTGGATGCGCGCCTACTGCCCGCAGTGGTTCGGCGCGCTGGGCAAAAAACCGGCGAAGTACCTCATCTACAAGGACTGGCGCCGGCATCCGCTCGGAGGGAGCAGCGCGTGACGACCACCCGCCCCAATCTTTCCATCGACCGGCTCATGTCGGAGCTGTTCGCGCTGGCGAAGATCTCCGAGGCCGAGCCGCCGGTGGTGACGCGCGTGGTCTTCGGCGAAGCAGACATGCGCGCCCGCGCCTACGTCAAGGGCCTTTGCGCCGATGCGGGACTCGCCGTGCGCCAGGACGCCGTGGGCAATACCTTTGCGCGCTGGGAAGGTGCCGATCCGTCGCTTGCGCCCATCGGCACCGGCTCGCACATCGACGCCATTCCCAACGCCGGCCTCTACGACGGCTGCGTGGGCGTGCTGGGGGGCCTGGAAGCCATTCGCGTTCTCAAAACGCTGGGATTCACGCCGCGCCGTTCGATCGAGCTCGTCATTTTCACCGCCGAAGAGCCCACGCGCTTCGGCATCGGCTGCCTCGGCAGCCGCATGATGGGTAGCGTGCTCACGCCGCAGCAGGCGCTGGCGCTGCGCGACAAGGAGGGCCGCGGCCTGGAGGAGTGGCGCGCGCAGGCCGGATTCACCGGCGCCCTCGAATCGGTCGCCGTGCCCAAGGGCCGCTTTCACAAGTTTGTCGAGCTGCACATCGAGCAGGGACCGCTGCTGGAGCAGGAAAAAATCGACGTGGGCCTGGTGACGCACATTGCCGCGCCGGCCAGCCAGCGCATCGTGATTGAAGGCGAGGGCGGCCACGCCGGCGGCAAGCTGATGCCGGGCCGCAAAGATGCGCTGGCCGCCGCAGCCGAGCTGATTCTCGCGCTTGAGTCGGCGGCCAAATCCACCGGCGCCATTGACACCGTGGGCACCGTCGGCATCTGCGAGGTTTTTCCCGGCGCGGTCAACAGCATTCCCTCGCGCGTGAGCTTGACCACCGACGTGCGCGATATTGACGGCGCGCGCCGCGATCGCGTTCTGTCCACCCTGGCCGCTGTTGTCAACGATGTGAGCCGTCGCCGCGGCGTCAAGATCACCACCGAACTGGTGAACGCCGATCCGCCCACCACCTGCGATTTGGAGATCCTCGCCGCGCTCGAAGAATCCGCCAGGGCCGCCGGCAAATCCTATAAAAAGATGGTGGCGCGCGCCTATCACGACTCGTCGTTCGTCTCGTGCATCGCGCCCGTGGCCATGCTCTTCATTCCCTGCCGCGGCGGAGTGAGCCACCGCCCTGATGAGTACGCTTCGCCCGAGTGGATCGGCAGCGGCGTGCACGTGCTGTCGCGCACGCTGGCCAAGCTGGCATCGTAGAACTGGTTGGATCCATAGCTTGGCCGGGCCAGGAAAACTTCCCCCAGGGGCTAAAGCCCGCTGTTGATGCGTCCCTGGCGGCACGGCTGAAGCCGTGCCCCTTCAAAACCGGATTGATGCAACCAGCTCTGGGGGCCAGCCTCTGAGTCCCTTAGTCCCTTAGTCCTCAGTCTCTCCGTCTCTCTCAGTCTCTCAGTCCTTCAGTCTCCGCCTTCCGGCTCCCTCGCTCCGTCAGTTTTGTTGTATCCTAACCCTCAACCCGTTCGCTGATTTTCGCGCCGTCACCCATGAGCACGCCTGCGACAACCCGCATCGTTGGCGCCCCCGTTCCCCGCAAGGAAGGCGTCGACAAACTGCTGGGCCGCGCCTGCTACGTCGACGACATGGAGCGCGAAGGCATGTGGTACGGCGCCACCGTGCGCAGCACCATTCCGCGCGGCATCATCCGCTCCATTTCATTTGACCGCCGCATCGACTGGAGCGAGTTTGCGGTCGTCACCGCCAAAGACATTCCCGGCGAAAACCACATTCATCTCATCATCACCGACCAGCCCTGCCTCGCCGACGGCAAAGTCAACCACTGCGAAGAGGCCATCCTGCTGCTCGCCCACCCTGACAAGCACAAGCTCCAGGAAGCGGTGAGCGCCGTCCACATCGAGTTCGATCCGCTGCCGCCGATCTTCACGATGGAAGAGAGCGAACGCCAGGACGTGATCGTGTGGGGCGCCGACAACGTGCTCAAAAGCTTTCTGCTGGAAAAGGGTGACGTCGATTCCGCATGGAGCCGCGCCGCGCACATCGTCGAAGGCGAGTACCGCAGCGGCGCGCAGGAGCATCTCTACATCGAGAACCAGGGCGTCATCGCCGAGTACAGCGCGGCGAGCGGCGTCACCGTGTGGGGCTCGCTGCAATGCCCGTATTACGTTTTCAAGTCGCTGCGCGCGGTCTTCGATCTGCCCGAAGACAAGGTGCGCGTGATTCAAACCGAAACCGGCGGGGCCTTCGGCGGCAAAGAGGATTTTCCGTCGAACGTTGCCTGCCACGCGGCTTTGCTGGCCATGAAGAGCGGCCACGCCGTCAAGATCGTCTACGACCGCATCGAAGACCTGGCCGCGACCACCAAGCGCCACCCCTCGCGCACGCGCCATCGCACCGCGCTCGACAAAGACGGCAAGCTGCTGGCGATCGACATCGATCTGGCCACCGACGGCGGCGCCTACGCCACGCTCTCGTCCACGGTGCTTTCGCGCGCCACGCTGCATGCCACCGGGCCCTACCTGTGCCCGAATGTGCGCATTCGCGCGCGCTCCTGGGCCACCAACAACGTGCCCTACGGCGCATTTCGGGGCTTCGGCGCGCCCCAGGCCATCTTTGCCATGGAGCGGCACATGGACGAGATTGCCGCCGCGCTCAACATTGACCCCATCGAGCTGCGGCGCAGAAATTTTCTTCACCAGAGCGACACCAACGCTACCGAGCAAGTGATGCGCGAGCCGATGATTCTTGATCAACTGCTCGATCGCGCGCTCAAGGAGAGCGATTATTCCGTGCGGCGCGAGCGATTCGCCCGCGAGAATCCGGCGAGTGCCGTCAAGCGCGGCATGGGCATCGCCGCTTTCTATCACGGCTCGGGATTTACCGGCTCCGGCGAGGTGTACCTGAATTCGCTGGCCGGCATCGACGTCACGCGCGAGGGCAAAGTGCGCGTGCTGGTTTCGAACACCGAATTCGGCCAGGGGACGAACACGATCCTCACCCAGATTGCGGCCGAAGCGCTGGGAATCGAATACAGCGATGTGATCATGGCCGAGCCCGACACGGGCATGGTTCCCAACAGCGGGCCTACCGTGGCTTCGCGCACGTCCATGGTCGTCGGCCGGCTCATCGAGCGCGCCAGCCTGCAGCTTCTTGCGCTGCTGCGCGAGCACGCGGGCCTGGGCGCGACCGCCAGGCGCGACGAATTCTTTGCGGCTTGCGAGCGCTATCGCGCCGCGCACGGCGAAGTGGCTTCGTTCTGCCGCTATGAAGCGCCGCCCGGTATCCATTGGGACGATGAAAAGTATCACGGCGAAGCCTACGGTGCGTATGCGTGGGCGGTCTACGTGGCGCAGGTCGCCGTCGACACCGTCACCTACTCTGCCGAAGTGGAGGAGTTCTGGACGGTGCAGGAAGTCGGCCGCGTGCTGAACCCGGTGCTGGCCGCGGGACAGATTGAAGGCGGCGTGGCGCAGGGCATTGGCTTCGCGCTCTACGAAAAAGTCGTGATGCAGGACGGCCGCATGGTCAACAACCAGATGACCAACTACATCATGCCTACCGCGGAAGATGTTCCGCCCATCCATGTGCACTTTGAGCAGATTCCGTTCCGCTACGGCGGATTCGGCGCCAAGGGCATCGGCGAGCTGCCGCACGACGGCCCAGCGCCCGCGATACTGAACGGCATTCGCGACGCCATCGGTGTCGGCTTTAACGCCATTCCCTTGCTGCCCGAGGATTTGTACGCCGGCCTGGTCGCGCGCCAACCGGCAGAGGAGCCGGCCCTGCCATGACTGCGAACGGAAAGATCCATCACGGCGGCCGCCGCATCAAAATCCACTTCACCGTGAATGGCAAAAACCGCGCCGTCGAAGTGCCGCCCATGAAGCGCCTCCTCGACGTGTTGCGCGAAGACCTGGGCCTGACCGGCGTCAAGGAAGGGTGTGGCGAAGGCGAGTGCGGTTCCTGCTCGGTGCGCATGAACGGCGAACTGGTGAACAGTTGCCTGGTGCCCGTGCTGCAGGCTGCGGGCGCAAAGATTCTCACCGTCGAAGGACTTGCCGTGGGCAAGCATCTTCATCCCTTGCAGGAAGCGTTCCTCGAGCAGGGCGGCGCGCAGTGCGGCATCTGCACGCCGGGCATGTTGATGGCCGCGGAACAGCTTCTGGCGCGCAATCCTCACCCCACCATGCCTGAAATTCGCGAAGCCCTCGCCGGCAATCTCTGCCGCTGCACCGGCTTCGTGCGCATCTTTGAGTCGGTGGTCGCGGCCGCAGCCGCCGAACATCCCAAGCGGGCCCACGCGCCACACCCCGAGAAAACGCACCATGCGCGGTAACGCTGCAGCGCACGATCTCATCGCGCCAGGCAGCCTGGGCGCGGTGCTTGAGCTGCTTGCCGCCGAGCCGGGCGAGTGGACTCCCATCGCCGGCGGCACGGAATTGATGGTCGCCTTCGCAGCCGGCAAGCTCAGGGCTCCCAAACTCGTCAGCCTGTGGGGCATTCCTGATTTGCGCGCCATCGCGGTGACCGACATGAGTGTCGCCATCGGCGCTGCCGCGACGTTTCTCGATCTGCGGCGTCATCCCGTGATTGCAGCAGACCTGCCGCTGCTGGCCAAGGCCGCGAGCTGGATCGGCTCCATCGCCAACCAGGGCCGCGCCACGCTGGGCGGCAACCTGGTGAACGGTTCGCCGGCCGCTGACTCCTCGCCCGCGCTTCTGGCCTACGACGCGGAAATCGAGATGATTTCGGTGCGCGGGGTGCGGCGCATCCCCTACTGCGAATTTCACACCGCCTACAAATGTTGTGCACTGGCCCCCGACGAACTGCTTTACGCCATTCATCTGCCGCGCCGCTTCGCGCGTCACCGGCAGTATCTGCGCAAGGTGGGGACCCGTCGCGCCATGGCCATTGCCAAAGTCGCGCTGGGCGCCACGGCGCTGCTTGAAGCCGGCGTGATCCGCGAGATTCGCCTGGGCGCGGCGAGCCTGGCGCCGTTCCCCCTGCGGCTGACTGAAACCGAAGCCATCCTGCTCGGCAAGGAGGCCACGCGCGATACGATTCACACCGCACGGCGCGCGCTGCTGGCCGAAGTGCGGCCCATCGACGACATTCGTTCCACGGCCGAGTACCGCCGCCGCGTGGCCGCAAATTTGCTCGAGGAGTTTTTGCTCGAGCTGCAGCCTCACGGAGCGCGGTCATGAACCCCACTCTTGCGGCGTGGAACGCGGCCGCCGAGAGCGAGGCCCTCGACGCCATGCTGGCCTGCTGTGGCGCGCACCGCTGGGCAGCCGCGATGGTGGCCGAGCGTCCCATCGGCAGCGTGGAATCGTTGAGCACCGCAGCCGACCGCGCGTGGAGTACCCTGCAGGAGCAGGATTGGCTTGAGGCCTTCGCCTGCCATCCAAGAATCGGTGGGGGAATCGGTGGGGGAAGCGGCGCGCGGAAGCCCGTGGCCGTTGGCGCGCATGCCTCGGGAAAATCGGCTGCGTGGTCGAGCCAGGAGCAATCGCAAGCCGGTTCGGCCGGCGAGCGCGTGCTTGCCGAACTGGCCGAAGGCAACGCGCTCTACGAGCAGCGCTTCGGATTTACCTACATCGTTTGCGCAACCGGCAAAAGCGCCGAAGAGATGCTCGCAATATTGAAGCGCCGCCTCAAGAGCAACCGCGAAGCCGAGTTGCGCGAGGCGGCTGAGCAGCAAAGGCAGATCATGCAAATTCGTTTGGGAAAGTGGCTAATCGAATGAGCCTCATCACAACGCACGTATTGGATACCGTGTTGGGCAAACCCGCTGCCGGCATCTCCGTCCGGCTGGAACGGCAGGAGGGCGGCGAATGGATCAAAAAGGTCCTCAGCAGCAGGCCCGCCCAGCGCGTGCAGGATGCGCCCGGCCGCTGGGCTGAAATCTGCGACGGCGTCACCGACGCCGACGGACGCTGCGGCGATCTGGCGCCCGACGCCGAGCCCGGCACATACCGGCTCACCTTTCAGACTGGCGACTATCTGCGCCGTCACGGGCGCGCGACCGTCTATCCTGAGATTTCCATCACCTTCCGCTGCAGCGGCGAGCCGCATTATCACCTGCCGCTGCTGTTGAGCGACAACAGCTACACCACCTACCGGGGAAGCTGAAACATGGCAAGACTTGGCGAGCATCGCTACGGAAAATCGCGCGTGCGCCTGTCGCGCATCACGCGCCTGAACGACCGGCACGAATTCAACGAGTGGACCGTGCATGTGATGCTCCACGGTGACTTCGAGTCCAGCTACACCGAGGCCGACAACAGCAAGGTGCTGCCTACCGACACCATGAAAAACACCGTGTACTTCGTAGCGCGCGGCTCGAAGGCGGCAACCATCGAGGCCTTCGCGATGGAGCTGGGCGATTATTTCCTCGACCACAACCCGCAAGTGAGCAAAGTCAGCATCGAGGTGCAGGAAAAACTGTGGCAGCGCATGATCGTCGAAGGTGCACCCGAACCCGCTACCTTCAAATTAGGCGGGCCTGAGCTCGAGACCGTCCACGCCGAGCGCGACAGGGGCGATGCGTGGTCCGTCACCTCCGGTGTCGACGGCCTCACCATCCTGAAAACCGCAAAATCCGCCTTCACCGGTTACGTCGTCGACAAGCTCACCACGCTCAAACCCGCCACCAACCGCATCCTGGGCACGTGCGTCACCATCACCTGGGATTACTCAACCGCCGCGCCCGATTTTGCCCAGGTCCGCGCGCGCATCCTGGCCGCGCTGCTCAGAGTTTTTGCCGCACACAACAGCATGAGCGTGCAGCACACGCTTTACGAGATGGGCAAAGGCGCACTTGACGCCGCGCCCGAAATCGCACGCATCCGCCTCTCTATGCCCAACCTGCATCACCTGCTCGCGGACCTGAGCCCCTTCGGACTCGACAATCCCAACCACATCTTTGTGCCCATTGACGAGCCGCATGGTACCATCGAGGCCACCGTCGAGCGTTAATCACGAACCAACAGAGAACAACCGTGACCGGCACCACGACCACCACCGGCAACGTGTCTGCGCAGCAAGGCGCGGCCGAAAGCTACGGCCTGCGCGCCGGCGCGCTCGGTCCGCTCGAAACTCTGGCACAATCCGTCTCGGCCACGGCTCCCAGCACATCGGCATCGCTCACCATCCCGCTCATCTGCGTGCTGGCCGGCAACGCCACCTGGTTTGTTTATCTGCTTGCCACCGGCTCCATGCTGCTGGTCGGCTTCTGCGTCAGCCGCTTCGCCCGCCTCTCGGCTTCGCCGGGATCGCTCTACAGCTACACCGCCGACACGCTGCCGCCGGTCTTCGGCGCCGCGGCTGCATGGGGGCTGCTGCTCGCCTATTTCGCCACCGGCGCATCGGTTGCCGGCGGCGCACTCTACTACGCCACCGTGCTGTCGCAGCAGTTCTTTCACTGGTCGCCGCCGGCCATCCCCACGCTCGTTCTGGTATGCGCCGTCGCCGCCTACATCGCTTACCGCGACGTCAAGCTTTCCGCTGAAGTCATGCTGTGGATCGAGGCTATCTCGGTGGGCATGATCCTGGTTGTGCTGGCGCTGTTGCCGGTGCGCATGGGCTTGCATTTCGACACAAGGCAATTCCAGTTGCAGGGCGCGCCCATTTCCTCGCTCGGCACCGCTCTTGTGCTTTCCATCTTCAGCTTCGTGGGATTTGAAAGCGCCACCACGCTGGGCGGCGAGGCGCGCGAGCCGTTGAAGACCATCCCGCGCGCGGTGCTGCAATGCGCGCTGCTATCGGGCGTGTTCTTCATGCTCTGCGCCTACTCTGAGGTGCTGGGCTTTCGCGGCGAGTCGACCGCGCTCAGCGATACCACCAGCCCGCTGCATTTGCTGGCGCGCAAGGCCGGCGTTTCACCGTTGGGCGTGGCCATCGACGGCGGCGCGTTTATCGCCATGTTTGCCTGCGTGCTGGCCTGCGCCACGGCCGCCGCGCGCGTGCTCATGCGCATGGCCCGCAGCGGGCTGCTGCCGGCTGCGTTCGAGCGCACTCATCGGCGCCACGGAACTCCCGGCGCCGGCATCATGCTCTCCGCAGCCCTGATTCTCGCCGCCTCCTCCGCCATGGTTCTCGATCATGTCACCGGCTACTCCGTCTACGATCTCTGCGGCTCGGCCGCGGTCTTCGGCTTTCTCACCGCCTACGCACTGGTGGCGCTGGCGCTTCCCTTTGCACGCCGCGCGCTTGGCCAGCACTCGCACTTCGTCGCGGCGGTCAGCTTCCTTACCGTCGCCGTCATCATTCTCATCGCCGTTTTCGATGTCCACTCCGCGGCCGACGCCGTGCATGCGCGCATTCCCTGGCTGTACCTGATCTACATCTCCGCGGGTCTGGCGTGGTACGCCTTGCGAAGCAAGCACGCCGCAAAAAACTAATTCGCTGTGGAAAAGCTTTAACTCAGTGGAAAACGCCGCTTTAACTCCTTGAAAAACTGCAAATTCTTATAGCAAATTTATGCGTTCGCAGTTAGCATGCGTGTAACCCGCAGTGCGAGCAGGATCAGACCCACAAACCGAGCACACCTCGTAACCGCACATCTCTCCTGCTCGAAAACTCGAACACTGAAGTTCAGGAATTACATTCAGAGGATCCTTTTTTCCAACCCCCGCGGTTGCACGGGGAAATCTCTATTCTGAGGTCAGTTCCTTGACACACTCCATTCGTGTATCTTCCGTCTTCATCCGCGCGCTGTTGATTTTGACAGCCATTGCGTTGTGTTCGAGCTTTGCCACGGCGCAGCAAACGCTGGGCGGCATCACCGGGACCGTGACCGATGCATCGGGCGGAGTGATTCCCAGCGTGGCTGTCACTGTGACCGATGAGCAGACGTCGCTGACCCGCAGCACTTCGACGAACGGGTCGGGCATCTACACGTTTGTCGATCTGCCCATCGGCACTTACACGCTCATCTACCGGGCCTCGGGCTACGAGGTGCAGAAGACGCCGCACATCACGGTGCAGGCCGATCGCACCGCCACCGTGAATGCCTCGCTCACCGTGGGCCAGACCACTACTACTGTCGAAGTGCAGGCCACGCCCCTGATGAACGCAGTCGACACTACCAACGGCTACGTGATGGAGGCCCAGCAGATTGACTCCGTGCCCCTGCCCACCGGCAGCTTTACCGGGCTCGCGATCCTCTCCCCCGGCGTCAATGCCGAGTTGCCCGGCGGCACCGGCGCCAATTCCGGCCTGGGCAATGCGCCCATCTGGGCCAACGGCCAGCGCGACACCTCCAATGCGTTTCTGGTCGACGGCGTCGACGCCAGTAATCTTTTCAACGGCAAAAGCACCAGCCAGGTGGATTCGTTCCGCGTGGTGAACAACACCGGGCAGGCCAACAACGCGGCCGGCGGCGTCATTCCCAGCGCCTCTTCGGTTTATCTTTCCATCGGCAACGCCATTCCCACGCCCGCGCCCGAAACCATCGCCGAGGTGCGCGTCAACGCCTCAATGTACGACGCCCAGCAGGGATCCACCTCCGGCGCGCACATCGACATGAGCACCAAGTCGGGCACCAACCAACTGCACGGCGGGCTCTACGCCCATCGCGGCACCAACTGGATCAATGCCGCTCCCTTCTTCTTCAAGAAGGACAACAACATTCCCGCCGCCGACAAGAATCCTGAATTGCATCGCTACATCGCCGGAGGCGACCTGGGTGGTCCACTCATCAAAGACAAGCTCTTCGGCTTCGTCGGCTACCAGCACCTGCACATCTCTGACCAGGAGACGGGCGACGAGCTGTTAGTGGTGCCCCCCGGACTAAGTGCAACCGCCCGCAGCGCAGGCAACATCGCAACGGCTGTAGCCAATAATTGGACGTACAACACCGGCTACATGGAGAACTACCAGTTCTACGATCCCACGTACGGCGGCACCTTCAATGGCTTCACGTCGGGCGCAAACCCCTTGGCGCTTGCGCTTTTCACGGCGCCATCGCTTCCCGGCGAGCCGGGAAATTACCTGATCCCGAGCGCGCTGCCCACCGCCAACCCCAATGTCTATTCGCCGTACAACGCATTCCTTCCCGGCACGTCGCGCTTCACTTCCGACCAGGCCGTCGCCGATCTCGACTGGAACCTGGGCCCCAAAGATATCCTCGCCGCCAAATACTACTACCAGCACGATCCGTCGAGTTCGCCCTACGCCTACTCCAACGTGCCCGGCTTTGACGCGCACATGGATACTGGCTCGCAGCTGGGTTCGCTCAACAATGTGCAGACCATCGGCTCCACGTTGAGCATCTCTGAGACCATCGGCATCCTGCGCGAAAAAACCTACGCCACCAATGATCAGCCCTGGGCGCCCGGCCAGTCAGGCACTCCGGCTGCGGCCATGACTTCGGCCTTCGGCCGTTATTTCCCGGGGTTCACCATCAACGACGCCATCGGCGACGCCTTCGACAATCCCGGCTGCGCGGGCCCGCCCAATTGCACCACCGCGCAGCCCGCGGGGCCGCTCTATGGCCTGCTTCCGCCCTCGCTCGCCATCGGGCCCAACGCCGAATACCAGGGCGCCAACACCGGCGTCTTCCAAAACCGCATCGAGCCTTCGGGCACGGCCATCTGGAACAAAGGACGCCACAGTCTCGCCTTCGGCGGCACCTGGTCGTATACGCAGTTGAATCTACGCGACCGCCGCACCGGCACCGGCAATGTCGACTCGCCCGACATGATCTCGTTCCTCGACAACTGGGTGACGCCGTACACCACCGAGCTTTTCACGGCCACCAGCTATCTGCAAGGCAACGCCAATCGCTACTTCCGCGCCAGTGAAACCGGACTATTCGTCCAGGACAAATTCCAGGTGACGCCCACCCTCAGCATCACCGCGGGCTTGCGCTATGACTGGAACGGCGGCCTCAACGAGAAATACGGCAATCTCTTCAACTTCGATCCCAAGCAGTACAGCTACGACGTCGCTTCCGACATCATCACCAGCTCGGGCTTCATCATCGCCGGCAACAATAAGAACGGAACCTCGGACGTGAGCAAGACCACGCTCACCGGCCGCCAATGGGGCATGGCTCCGCGCTTCGGTTTTGCCTGGCAACCCTCCGTGTTCCATTCCAAGTTTGTGGTCCGCGGCGGCAGCGGCTTCTATTACGACCGCGGCGAGCTGTTCACCTATCTCTCGCCCGGATACGCAGCCGGCGAAATCGAAGGCGGGCCCTTCGGCATCAACCAGACGCCGCCGTTTGTTACCCAGCAGCACTGCCCTTATTCCTCGTCGTTCCAGGCAGCCAACCCAACCTATCTTTATCTCAATTACATTCCCATCTGCGGCGGAGACTTCTTTACGCCTCCTACCGGGGGCGTAAATGACGGTTACTCGCTGGCTACCCCGTGGGGAACCACGCTCGGCGCTGGTCCGTCGAACCCCAAGGCCTCTGACGTGGCCAACTATCTCCCCAACGCCGCGGCGATTATCGACGGCACCGTGACCGGATCCAATGCTCAGCAGCCCTTCATCCTCGGCGTTTACAACCGCGCCAACAAGCTGCCCTACAGCATCAATTTCACGCTCAATCTCCAGTACCAGCCGCGCAGCGACCTCATGTGGGAGGTCGGATACGTGGGCAACCTCGGCCGCCACCAGGTGATTCCGATTCCTTTCAACCAGGCGCAGATCGCCACTCCCGGCAGCCCCACGCATCCCGGCGGACGGGCCACGCAGTCCTACAGCTACGGGTATACGGTGCTTGACCCGTCCCAGGGTTACATACCCATGTGCGTGAATAACCCGGGCCAGTCTTGCCCTGCGACCCAGCAAATGCTGAACAACTACGAGGGCGGCAACGTGGACCTGCGCGTGCCTTACATCGGCTACTCCTCTGAATCCGAGTCCTACACCACGGCCGGCATTGCCGCCTATCATGCCCTCACGTCCCACCTCGAAAAGCGGCTCAGCCATGGCGTCCAGGCTGGAGTTTCGTACACGTACTCGCATGCCACCGATGAGCAAAGCGGATTGGGACTCTTCTTCAATGGCAACAATCCCAACAATCTGCGCAGCGCTTACGGTTCGGCCGACTTCGACCGCACCCACGTGCTCAACTTCACCTACGGCTACACGACGCCGAAGTTTCTCTCCGCCGACACGCTTGCCGGCAAGGCACTCGACAGTTGGGCCATTCACGGCGTCGCCGTCGTCCAGAGCGGCCAGCCCTACAGCATCATCGACTACTCCGGCGCCGTAGGCAGCATCTTCTACAGCACCTTTAACGGCATCACCAATCCCATCGTGCCGCTTAACTACGCCGCCGGCTGCAGCCGCAAGAGCGCCCTTACCGGCGTCAATGGCGCCTTCTACAATCCCTCCACGCAAACCGGCGCGGCCCTGAAGGCGAGCTGCTTCACGCTCCCGCTCATCCCTGTGGGCACCATGGGCGTTCCCAACGGCGATCCCTTCGAAACCAACTTCACCACCGGCCAGCGCAACATCTTCCGCCAGTCGTGGCAGCGCCGCGCCGATGCTTCATTGACCAAGGATCTGCCCATCCACGAGCGCTACACGTTGCGCTACGACTTCGACGTCTATAACCTCACCAACACCACGAGCTTCGACATTCCGCAAAATAACGTGAATCAAAACCAGGGATTCAACAACGTTCCTGATGGCGTCGGCCCTGGAGGAGTGTCACAGGCCGGGCCCACCAACAATTGCCAATCCAATCCTTACGGCGTGAACACGGGCTTTTTCAACTGCCCTGCCGGCCTCGGCATCACCAAGCACACCATTGGCAGCGCCCGGCAGGTCCAGATGGCGCTGCACCTGGACTTCTGATCTGCGTGCGTTTCGTCTCGCGAGGGCGGCCCATTGCGGCCGCCCTTCGAGTTTTGTTTGCGGCGCTACACTCGCGGCCGAACACTGCGCGCGGGCCCGATCTCATAAAATCGACGCATGCCCGACGTTCCCTGGACCCTCCGCGCCCTTCGCCAGGCCCTTGCAGACGGAACCACGACGCCATCGGATCTGGCCGAGGCAGCGCTGGCGCGCGCCAACCGTAACGCCGGCCACAACACCTATCTCTGGCAGGATGCTGCCTGGACGCGCGCCGAAGCCGCACGCGCCGAGGCCATGCCGCGCGGCGAGGGCGGGCCGTTCGGCGATGGCCGCGCTGCTTTGTGGGGCGTGCCCGTCGCGGTGAAGGACTGCTTCGATCTGGCGGGCACGATTACCACCTGCGGCACGCATTTCTATCGCGACCGGAACGGCACGGCCACACGCGACTCCTGGCTGGTGGAGCAGCTTCGCTCCGCCGGCGCCGTGATCGTGGGCAAGACTCACCTGCACGCGCTGGCCTATGGCATCACCGGCGAGAATCCCGAATACGGCGACTGCGTGCAACCCGGGATCCCCGGCGACGGCTCCTGGTCGCTGGGGTGGAAGCCCCGCGATGCAGGCGCACTCACCGGCGGTTCGTCGAGCGGCTCGTCAGCCAGCGTGCAGGAGGGTTCGGCCGTAGCCGCCATCGGCACCGATACCGGCGGTTCGGTCCGCGTGCCCGCGGCGCTCTGCGGCCTGGCCGGCTACCGCGCCACGCTCGGCCGCGGTGACTGGCGCGGCGGCGCGCACCTGGCCGTGTCGTTCGACACCATGGGCTGGCTCTTCCGCGATCTGCGCGACGCGCCCTTGCTGGCTGCGCCCTTCGCGCCGGCGCAAAGCCCTGCGCCCCAGCGGTTCGCGCGATTCGCTTATATTGCCGACAGTTTTCTCGGCGATTGCGAGCCGGAGGTGGTCGATGCTTTCCACACCACAACGCGCGCGCTGCAGGCGCTCGGCCTTGAAGCGCAACCTATCGACCCGCCCTGGTGGGCCGAGGCGGTGCACATCTTTGCGCCCCTTCAAGCGTCTGAAGCCGCACCGTTCTATGCAGCCCACTTCGACAATCCCAAGTTTCTTCCGCACGAAAAGTCCATTGTCGATCGCCTGAAGTGGGGCGCGAGCCTCACGCCGGGGGAAGTTGCCGATCTGCGCCGCCGCCACGACGATTTTCGCGCTCGCATGGACGATCTGTTCGCCGCGCACCAGCTTATTCTGCTGCCCGCCTCTCCTGTGGCGCGCCTCGCCGCCCGCGCCGACCACAGCCAGACGCGCAATCGCCTGCTTCGCTATACCGCGCCCTTCAGCCTGGCCGGCGTGCCCGCAGTTACCATTCCCTGCGCCCACGGCGGCATGCAACTGGCCGCTGCGCTGGAGAGCGATGAATCGCTTCTCGCGCTTGCCGCGCGCATCGGCACCGGTGACCGAACTCTATAGTTGGAGGCTCCGGCCTGGAGGCCGGCGTTACAAACTGCTTAGAACTGCTTTTCCGTCAGGAAGGGTTCGGCCTTTAGCGATCCGTCGCGCTGCTTCACCAGCATTTGCACCTTGCCTTCGGCGGCATCCAGCTCCTGCTTGCAGGCGGCCGACAGATTGACGCCCTCCTCGAAGAGCTTGAGCGAGTCTTCGAGCGCCAGGTCGCCCTTCTCGAGCTGTTCCACTATGGTTTCGAGCTTTTTGAGCGATTCTTCAAACGACGGCATGGGCGCAGCCTTTCTTCTCGGCCTCCAGAATAAACGATTCCCGGGTCGGCCGGGCTTCCGCTCCAGCGCCGATGGCGCATCTGCTCAGCGCTTCATCGCTGCCAGAATTCCAAGCACGAAGGCGACGAGGAACGGAAGAATGACGAAGACAAAGAGGACGATGGGCACGGCGATGGTGATGATCTTCACGGTCCGGCGCGCCTTCACAAAGTCGTCGTCTCGCGACGCGATCTCACCGTACTTGAACCACCAGATCATGGTCCAGATGGGAATGCCGACCGTCAAGCCGATGAAGCCGATCAGGCCCACAAACCCGAAGAACGGAACCAAGCGCAACACGAAAAATACCGGTATGGCCAGCGCCGTGGAGCGCATGTAGCTGGCATCGCTGCACCCCTGGTTGATTTTCGCCAACTGCAGCGCCGCCAAGTGCGCCGCCTCGTGGTCCACTTTCATTCCGCAAAAGCGGCAGGTTTCAGCGCGGGCGTCGATGGTCTCGTGGCAGTTCGGGCAGTCGAAGATAGTCGGCTCGCCCAGCGCGGCAGCAACTGTGAATCCGTCAGACATCGCGGCACACTCCATTCACTGGCGATGCTTTTTCGCCGTCATTCTCATGCATAAACCGAAATTGGGGAGAATTGTACGCGGCATGGTTCTGCGCCGCAAGTGAGTTGCGATGAAAAGGGCCGGCTATTTCGCCGCCGGCAGCGGGCCGGCGATCACTTCGGCCGCGGCCTCGTAGTTGCCGTAAGGTGCGCTCACCTGCACACCCTGCACATGGGGCCGCACCGCCGCCAGCATCTCCTGCGCGATCTTGATTCCCTCCGCCCGCGCGGCTTCGGGCGTCTGCGCCTGGGCCATGCGCAGCATCACCTCTTCCGGCATGGCTACGCGCAGATCGTTCTTCATATATTCCGCGTTGCGCAGGCTCACCAGCGGCCAGATGCCGGCGATTACCGGAACGCGATGGTCCCTGATGCGATCGAGAAACACTTCCAGCAGGCGCAGATCGAAAACCGCCTGCGTGATGACGTATTCCGCGCCGGCCTCCACCTTGTAGGCAAACCGCTTCAGTTCGTTCTCGATATCGGGCGCGCCGGGATTGGCGGCCACGCCGATGGTGAAGTTGGCGCTCGCGCCAATGGAATTGGAGCCGATGTCGAGCCCGTGATTCAGGCCCCGCACCATGTTCACCAAACCGATGGAATCGACGTCAAATACTTGCGAAGCGTCAGGATAATTTCCCTGCTGGGGCGGGTCGCCGGTCACGCAGAGAATGTTGTGCAAGCCGAGCGACGAGGCTCCCAGCAAATCCGACTGCATCGAAAGCAGGTTGCGGTCGCGGCAGGTGTAATGCAGAACCGTCTCCACCCCCGTGTGCTGCTGAATCTGAATGCAGAGGCTTTGCGCGCTCATGCGCGCCGAGGCCTGCTGCGCATCGTAGACGTCGATGGCATGCGTGCCGAGGCGCGCCAGCAGTTGCGCGCCTTCAATCTCGCGCGAGCAGTCGATGCCGCGGGGCGGCACCATCTCAACCAGGGTGAGGAACTTGCCTTCTGCCAGCAGCGCGCCCAGGCGCGAGCGCTGCGACAACGACGCCGGAGGCGTCTCCCTGCTTGCGGCGGGCGCGGCGCCCGTCCCGGTGACGTGCGCCTGCTCGTCCATGGCGCGAATGGCCGCGCGCATGGCGCGGATGTGATTGGGCGTGGTGCCGCAGCAGCCGCCCACAATCTGCACGCCCGCATTGATGGCCTTGCGCGCGAAGCTGGCCATGAATTCCGGCGAGCAAAGGTAGATGTTGCGGCCTTCCACGGCACGCGGCATGCCGGCATTGGGCATGGCGGCAACAGGAAGCGTAGTGGCCGCGCGCATGGCTTCAATGGCCGTCAGCACCGTGGCCGGACCGGTGGAGCAATTCACTCCCACCGCATCGGCGCCCCACTCGGTGAGCAGTGCCGCCGCCTGCGCGGGCGAAGATCCATCCAGGCACTCGCTCTCATCATCCACGGTCACCATCACCAGCACCGGCAAATGCGGCGCCACCGCCTTCGCCGCTTCCAGCGCCTGGCGCGCCTCGTTCAGGGCCGGCATGGTCTCCACGATCAGGAAGTCGACACCGTTTTCCGGGCCGTTCCCGGCCAGCGCACCAATCTGCTCGGCAAATGCTGCCCGCGCTTCGTCGAGGCCGGTTTTGCCCAGCGGCTCCAACCTCACGCCCAGCGGTCCCACCGAGCCGGCCACCCACGCGGTAACTTCCGCATTGGGCGCCTGCCTGGCTTTGAAGCGCTCCACCGCCTGGCGCGCCAGGCGCACTCCCGCCGCGTTGATCTCCGCCGTCCGGGCGCCCAGCCCGTGGCGTCCCAGGCGAAAGCCGTTGGCACCGAAGGTATTGGTCTCGAGGATCTCCGCGCCCGCCTGCAAATACTCTTCATGAACGGAAAGAATGAGGCCGGGATCGGAGAGGTTCAGCTCGTCGTAGCTGCGATTGGTAAAGACGCCGCGCGCCTGCAAAACCGTGCCCATGGCGCCGTCGGCGAGCACAGGGCGGTCGGCAAAGATTTCAGCAAAGCGGGTCATGCTGTTGCCATGCTATCGCATCGCCGCTCAGGCCGGCCGCGAGCGCCATGCTGTGGGTCTGCTTTGTTATACTTTCGAAGTCAAAGCCTGGGTGCAATCTGCTTGCAGCCTTCGCACGTGCGAACTGATTTTGCGCCCGTATTGCTATTCATTCGTCTGCGTTTGCGCCGCGTTTGCGCTTTCGGTTGAGGGTACAGATTTTGAAGAAGAGAAGTCTTTTGATCAGCGCCAGTGCAGCCCTTGCGGTCGCCGCCGCGCTGGCAGGTTGTGGCACCACGTACTACTTTGACGGCCGCGTGCTTCCTCCCAGCAAACTGGTCAATCGCGTCGTCATCGCCATCCAGAATCCCGGCATCCTGTCTAGGGGCGCTCTTGAAATTGTGGACGCATATTACGACACGCGCAGCGGCTTCAACGGCACGCCCGCCTCTTTCTCCATCGCCGGCTTTGGCGGTGCGCTGCCCATCACCATTCAGAGCATGCCCGAAGAGCAGATAGGCGCTGTTTACGGCGCCGGCGACGGCAGCTTTACCCTGGCCGATTACGCCGGTGAGAAAACCACGGGCACCGTGAGCGGACTCAACGGCCCATCGTCCAGCATCTTCATCTCCCGCAACAGGCAGTGGGTCTTTGCCGCCAGCCAGGCTGTTCATGTCTTCACGGTCATCAACCAGGCTCTGGGCACCAGCGCCGCCCTCAGCTTGCCCGGCGTTTATCGCACTAGCGTCAACCCCGGCGGCTCGGTTGCGCTGGCCTTTGTCCAGAACTCCAATTACGCCTACTACCCGCGCCAGCTCACGGCGGCCCAGAGCACCGCGTACTCTGGGGGCCCGTCCACCTGGCCCAAGGCTGCGGTCGATTGCGAACCCATGAACGCGCCTGCATGGTGCCTGCTCCAGATGCAGAGCCCCGACCACAGCTACGTGGATGGCGCGGGCGTTACCCAATATTACGGCGCGCCGCTGGTCTTCGACCGTCCCGTCAAGGCGCTATTTTCCGGCGACGGCAGCACCGCCTACATCCTCAACTGCGGACCCGAATGCGGAGGCTCCCTTTCGTCCATCTCCATTGTTCCGCTGGCGCCAATGATCTTCCTCGAAGGCCAGCAGTCCGGCTTGCTGCCGTGCAATCTGCCCGCCAACGGGCCCTGCCCCAATACCAACGCCTCGCCCATGGTGAATATTCCCATCCCCGGCGGAGCAAGCAATGCTCTCATCGACTCCACTACGATGTACGTCGTTGGCCAGGCGCCGCAGGAGATCCAGGGACAGACGCTCTTCGGCGGCAATCTCACCGTGGTCAATCTGTCGAACAACACTGCGGGCAGCCCCGTGGCCATCAGCGATGGCCAGCCCGGCGCCACCACCCGCATGCTCGAGGCCGACGACAATACACTCTGGATCGGGATGACCGGCTGCACCATTGGCGTGCGCTATGCTACCAATCCCGCCGGCGGCTACGGCTGCCTGACGATGTACAACACCTCCACGCACAAGGTGGCCCTGATTGAGCCGTACATCGGCGACGCTACCGGCATTGCCGCGGTCACAGGCCTCCACAAGATCTACACGGCTGAAGGCGGCCAGGTGTACATCTACTCCACCGTTGACGGCTCGTCGATCAACAACGAATACGTGACCGTAACCGGGACAGCCTATGACGTGGCCTACATGGACGCCATCACCGACGCTGACAATACGGTTTACTAGCGGAGCTAGCGTGGTTAGCGGCGCTCGATTGCTGCCCCATTCTTTTCACGTTTTTTTGTGAAAAGGGTGGCACCGCACCACGCCCCTCGTCGGTCCTTGCTGTAAAAAAGGCATAGGATAACGCACATGCCCACTGACGCAGCCGATTTTCGGGCTGATGTGCTGGCCATCGCCGCGCACCGCGACGATGTGGAGCAGACCTGCGGAGGAACCCTGCTGCGCATGGCGACTCGCAATCTGCGCACCGCCATTCTCGATCTGACGCAGGGCGAAGCGGGAACCCGCGGCACCGCCGGCGACCGCGCCCGCGAAGCCGAAGAAGCCGCGCGCATTCTCGGCGTGGGCTGGCGAAAGGCCCTCAATCTGCCTGACGGCGCCATTGCCAACACGCTTGAGAATCGCATTGAGATTGTCCGCGTTCTGCGTCGGCTTCGTCCCCGCGTGGTGATTCTTCCCTACTGGCAGGCGCGCCATCCTGACCACGCCATCACCGCCACGCTTGGCTACGACGCGTGCTTCCTCTCCGGTCTCAAAAAGATCGATACGGGCGCGGAAATCCGTGGTCCCCAGGAAGCGATTCCTGCTTCCTGGGGTGGCGAACCGCATCGGCCATTCAAAATCGTGTACGCCAGCCTCTACGCCGACGTGCGTCCCAGCTTTATCGTCGACATTACTCCCTTCATCGAACAGCGCCATCTTGCGCTGATGGCTTACCGCTCGCAATACGCCAACCAGGCGGCCGGCGGCGCGCTCTTCGTGCCCGAAGAAGAGATTCGCGAGCGCACCTTTGCCGAGGCGCGCCACTACGGGCTGCTTGGCGGCGTGCGTTACGGCGAGCCGTTTGTTCAGAAAGAGGTCGGCCTGGTCGACGACCTCACGCTCCTGCCCGTGCAATCCATTTAGAATGGAAGCCGGAATTTTCCGGAGTCATTCCATGACCGCTATTTCTCGCCGCCATTTTATTTCTTCTACTGCATTCGCCATCGCCGCCACCCGTCTTTCCGCGCAAAGCAAGTCGCAGATCGAAGTCACACTTTCGATCCCGGGTCAGGCTATGGGCCCGCGTATCCCGGCCGATTTCGCGGGCCTTTCCTACGAGATTGAACAGCTGGCCGATCCGTCTTTTTTTTCGTCGCAGAATGCCGGGCTGATTCGCGCCGTCAAGTCGCTGGCTCGGCACGGTGTGTTGCGCCTGGGCGGCAACACCGGCGAATTCGGCTGGTGGAAACCCCAGCCGGAGACACCCGAGCCGGAACATCCGCACGTTCGCGAAGTGGTGGGGGAACCGAAGGCGGAGTATTACGCTGTCACGGCCGAAGCCGTGCGCAACCTGGCGGGTTTCTTGAAGGCCACCGGCTGGAGCTGCATCTACGGCATCAACATGGGGACCAACACGCCCGAGCGCGCGGCAGACGAGGCCGAGTTCGCGGCCAAGACCCTCGGGACGGACCTCGAGTACTTCCAGATCGGTAACGAAGTCGACTTGTTTAGCCGCCACTTGCGCGATCCGCATACCTGGTCGGCGAAAACCTACCTCGCCGAGTGGCTCAAGATGGCAGACGCCGTTGCCGCGCGCGTGCCCGGCGCGCAATTCGGAGTTCCGGATGTCGCGTCAGAGATCGACTGGCTCACCGAAATCGCCGCCCAGTGGAGTTCGATCGAGCATCCGCCGCGCGTGGTGGCCCTCACGCATCATCACTACTTCGGCGGGCCGGCCACCAATCCCAACGTCAACATTCCCAACCTGCTGAAAGCGGCAACCATGGCCAAGGTGCAGGCCACGGCCGACACCGCCAACGCTGCGGCAGCCAAAATGGGCGTGCCGGTGCGCATGACCGAGGGCAACACCTGCTATCGCGGCGGCAAGCCCGGAGTCTCCGACGTCTTTGCCGCGGCGTTGTGGGCAGCCGATTACTCGCTTCTCCTCGCCAGCAATAAATACACCGGCGTCAATTTGCACGGCGGCACGGGAATCGTGATCGCCAACGGCTTGGGGGGCTTTCTGCCCGGCGACAAGATGCTGGAGGCGCAAGGCGCAACGCCCGAACAAATCGCCTCGCACCCGCATCCCTTCTACACGCCGATTGCGATGTTCGGGTCGGAGTGTCGCCTCGAGCCCGTCGCTTACGGACTCATGTTTGCCAATAGACTCAGCGGAGCGAAATTGATCAATGCCGGCCTCACGCAAAAACTGCAAGCAGCCGGCATCAATGCAACGGCCTATGCGGCTAAAGCGCCGAACGGAGAGACAGCCCTCATTGTTCTTAACAAGGATGCGGAGAAGGATCTGGCGCTGCGCCTGGATTTCGGCGCATCCCCGAACGGGTTTCTCATGACCGAGACATTGCGTGCTCCGGCGCTCGACAGCCCTCAGGCTCAAATCGACCGGGTAGCAGGTGCAGACCATCCCAAAGACGGCAAGGTCTCCGTCGTTGTTCCTCGCGCATCGGGTCTTCTTGTGGCTGTGAGCTGATCTGGGGCGATTTTCCTCGATTGATTCGCAATCCCCACTCGCGCAAGAGTAATGATGGAGTTTTCGCCGTGCCGCAAATCTGGAATCCCGAAACCTACGGCCGCGACGCCGCATTCGTGCCCGAGCTCGGAGGTGGCGCGCTCGAGTGGCTTGCGGCGCAGCCCAGCGAGCGCATCCTCGATCTCGGCTGCGGCGATGGGCAGTTGACGGAGCGCGTCGCCGCCGCGGGTGCGCTGGTTACAGGCATCGATGCTTCGCCACAAATGGTGGCAGCCGCTCGCGCCCGCGGCATCGACGCCCAGGAGGGCGCAGCCGAATCGCTGCCCTTTGCCGGCGCATCGTTCGACGCCGTCTTCTCCAACGCCGTCCTGCACTGGGTCCGCGGCCAGGATGCCATGATGGCCGAGGTGCGCCGCGTGCTTCGCCCCGGCGGGCGCTTCGTGGCCGAGATGGGCGGCCACGGCAACATCGCCGCCATTCGCGTCGCGTTCGCTTCCGTGCTCACGAGCCTCGGGCATGGCAGGCTGGGCGATCGCGGCAACTACTATCCCACTCCAGACGCCTACACAGATCGGCTCCAGCGTCACGGCTTCACCGTCGCGCGCATGCTTCACTTCCCTCGCCCCACCCCGCTCGGCGCCGGCGGCATGGTTGGCTGGCTCCATACTTTTTGCCGCGGTGCGCTCGATTCCCTGCCCGCGGATGTTCGTGAAGCTGCGGTTGAACAAACTGTTGCATTGCTCGCTCCCGCCCTGTGCGACGAGCAGGGCCGCTGGACCGCCGACTACGTGCGCCTGCGATTTATTGCAACCACCTGAATTGTCATCCTGAGCGCAGCGAAGGATCTGCGGTTGCTTTTTCGCCGGGATCCAATTACTTCAGTTTCGTGTTGGCAAATCTCCCGGTAACTTACCCTAAGTGTAAAAAGATTATTGAGAACCTCTTGCATTTACTCGCGACTTATGGCACATTAGTGACTGCGTAGGAGCGCGCCCATTGATCGTCACATCGCAGAATTCGATGCGTAAGCTGGTGCCAACCGGCTCCCGGGCGTGGTTTAGCTATCTCCCGTAGCCCGTTGCGATTCACCTCCTGTGCATTCTGATTGAAGACCGGTTGATTCCCGAGTGGCGTAGAAGACAGCTACTTCGCCTCGAAAACGCAATGCTGTCTTTGCTTGTTCCCTCGGGGACCTTGGGCTGAACTTTGGCTAAGTTGGCGACGCAATCGCTGTTATGGCGCCGTGAGGAAAGTTATACCCCAAGCAGGGAACTTAGTAAGTTGTTGCACCGGTGGTGAAAGAAAAGAGTTACTTCCTCCACTTAAGAGGACGCGCAGGGACGGGAGAACCTGTCGGATGTGCTCACTTTGCGGGGCGGGGGCGTAGTCCCGAAGCAAAAGGCACCGCATGGCAGAGACGCCGAGTCCACTCTTTTCGCTGGTTCCCCGGCGCAACTTTTGGCGCGGATTGTTGTTTAAACATTTCGTTTGGCCGGTGGCGTAGGCGGCGGTTACTTCAACCTGATAAGCCGGAGGCGCGGGTTCGATTCCCGCCTGGAAGTTCATCTCCAGTAGCTCAAGTGGCAAGAGCGCCGGAACGAGTCCGCAACCGTTTGTTCCCCGGCTGAAAACTTGAACCGACGAGACTCTCGTCCCAAACCAGAGAATACGCCGGTGGCGTAGGCAACAGATACTTCGGGAGCGGATGATGCGGGTTCGAATCCCGCCGCGATCGTAGTCGCGTCGTTCAACGGCAGGACATCCGACATATTCTGCTGCCGCCTTGTTCCCCGGCTCAACTTTTGAACCGACAGGAGTCTCGTTTCAAAACAGAAAATAAGCCGGTGGCGCCGGTGACGGATACTTCGTTTCCAACGAGGAGATGCAGGTTCGAATCCTGCCCCGAGCGTGAGCCCGGGTGGCTGAAATGGCAAAGCGCCGACGTTCCGTCTCCACTTGTTCCCCGGCCGAAACTCTGACCCGACGATACTCTCGTCTCTAACCAGAAAAAGGCCGGTGGTGTAGGCGGCGGATTCTTCTTAAGCCGAAGGTTGCGGGTTCGAATCCCGCCCCGGATGCATCCGGGTAGCTCAATGGCAGAGCATCGGAAAACTCCGCAACCATTTGTTCCCCGGCTGAAACCTTCCGGCAGCGCCGGACTAGAAAAGAACTGCCATGGGCAAAGTCAAAGTGAAAAACGGCACGCCGGTGGGCAACGCGCATCTATGCCGCAGTTGCAGCAACGGTCAATTCACCGTCGGCTACCGCGAATCCGAGGTGCTGGTGGTCTGCACCAACTCGAGCCCGGCGCTGCTGGTCCCGTTTCCGGTGTACGAGTGCACGGGCTACTGGGACCGCAACCGTCCCAGCTACGACGAAATGAGCAGGCTGGCGCTGAACTTCAGTGAAGGTCACAGAAAGGCCATTGCCGGCTTTCGTGACGGCAAGCGCGTGCTGGCTCCCGTCGCCGCCGGCGGCGATCGTGACGACGAAGAAGATGAGGCAGCCATCAAGCGCTGATCTCAAAACAAAAATCGGAACAACCTGCCGGTGGCGCAGGGCACGGATACTTCGTAGAGCACAGCCCATGGGGCTGGGTCGCAGGTTCAAATCCTGCCGCGGCTTTTACGGCAAAACCAGAGTTGGTGTGTCCCGTCGAGTTCCTTCGAGGGTTGCTGCTCCCTGGCGGTCGCAGCGACTTTACGGTTCCGGCTTCGGGATGCAGTGACTCCGGTCTTGCGACAGGGCCGGCGTAGCTCAGAGCATCACCTTCCGCGTCCAAATTTTCCCCGGCGGCGTTATTCTGGCTTTCCAAGGGAAAGGAGGCGCACCATGCGCCTGAATATTTTCATGCACCGCCCGCGCACCCATGAAGGAGCCCGCGCCCGCGTCATCACGCCGGAACAGGCTCTGCGGCGCTCCGTTCTCTCCTGCATGCTGTGGGAGGGCGAGTTTTACGAGGACGGCGTGCAGATCGCCGGCCGCATCCAGGAGCTGGTGCCGCGCGTCGCTTCAGAAAAGGTGGCCGCACTGGCCGTGGAGGCACGCGAGCGCATGAAGCTGCGCCACGCGCCGCTGCTGCTGGTGCGGGAGATGGCGCGTCATCCGTCGCATCGCGGCCTGGTGGCTGAGACGCTGTCGCGCATCATTCAGCGCGCCGATGAGCTGAGCGAGTTTGTCGCCATCTACTGGGCGCAGGGCCGCCAGCCGCTTTCCGCACAGGTGAAGAAAGGCCTGGCCGCAGCCTTCGGCAAGTTCGACGAGTACGCACTGGCCAAGTACGACCGCGCCGGCGCGGTTCGCCTGCGCGACGTGCTCTTCCTGTGCCACGCGCGGCCGGTTGACGAGGCGCAGGCCGCGCTGTGGAAGCGCCTGGTCGACAACCAGCTGGCCACGCCCGACACCTGGGAGGTTGCGCTCTCGGCTGCCGGACGCGGCGAGAATGCCGACAAGCGCGCCGTGTGGGAGCGCCTGCTGGCTGAGGGTAAGCTGGGGGCGCTGGCCCTGCTGCGCAATCTGCGCAACCTGCACCAGGCCGGCGTAGAAGAGGACCTGGTGCTCGATGCGCTCGCCGCCCTGAAGACGGACCGCGTTCTTCCCTTCCGTTTTCTGGCTGCCGCGCGCTCGGCGCCCCAGTGGGAGCAGCCGCTGGAGCTGGCGATGTTCCGGTCGCTCGAAGGCCGCGCGGTAAAGCTGCCGGGACACACCGTGCTGCTGGTCGACGTCTCCGGCTCCATGGAGGCGCCGCTGTCGCGCCGGTCGGAAATGCGGCGCACTGATGCTGCCTACGGGCTGGCCATCCTGCTGCGCGAGATCGCGGAAAAGGTAACGATCTTCACCTTCTCCGATCACGCCAAGCAGGTGGCGCCGCGGCGCGGCATGGCGCTGCGCGACGCGCTCGAAGCCAGCCAGCCGCACTCGGGCACCATGCTGGGCGCGGCTCTCAAGCACGTTGAGGGCGATTGCCGTTCCTACGAACGGCTCATCGTCATCACCGACGAGCAGTCGCACGACAGCGTTCCGGCGCCGCGAGGCAAGGGCTACGTGGTCAACGTGGCATCGAACCGCAATGGCGTGGGTTACGGCCCATGGACGCACATCGACGGCTGGAGCGAGACGGTGGTGGACTACATCACTGAACTCGAAGCCGCGGAGGGCAAGGCGGACTAGACACCTGCCTCGCTGATCCGGCGCCCGGAAACGATTCAACCAAAAAAACTGCGGGGAGGAACCAGGCACGGGTCCCTCCCCGCTTTTTTCTCACGGCGATTTGACCGTTGTTGCCCCGTCCTCGTCCTTCGCACCAGCGGACGACAGGATGGGTGAGCTACTCAGCCGCCAGCAGCTTGGTCCGAAATAGCAGTCCTGCCACGGCCCCGCCGACAAGCGGGTAAACAAGAAATACCCAAACCTGCCTCAACGCGTTGCCGCCCACCAGCAGTGCCGGTCCAAAGCTGCGCGCGGGATTGACGCTCACGCCATCGATATGAATGCCGAAGATGTGAATCACCACCAGCGTGATGCCAATCGCCAGGCCGGCAAATCCCGCGGGCGCGCTTTTCTGCGTCGAGCCCAGGATCACAATCACGAAAATCAGCGTGGCGATAAACTCAAACAGAATCGCGGCCGTGATGCTGTATTCGCCCTGATAGCCGGTTCCCCATCCGTCCTGCCCCAGTCCGTTGGTCGCGATGTTGTATCTGGCCGCGCCTTTGGCAATCCTCTCGTTCTCGCTTCATGCAATCATGGCGCGGATCAAGGTATAAAAGGGAGCCCGGCTTAGGAATCCGCGCGTGCAGCGCGCGCACGCAGTCTTGCAGACGCGCGCCCGCAGCGTCAAGAAGATCTTTGGGAGTGCCGCGCGTCGGCATCGATTGGGCCCTGTCTCGTGTGCTACCGTTCAAGCGTGAGCAGGGGCGCGACAAGCAAAGCCGAAGCGAAACGCGCGAAGCGGCGCCTTCTGCCCGGTCTTTCGGTGAAAGATGGTCTCATCCGCCATCCCTTCGATCTGGAGTTCGGCGTGCGCACGAGCGGCCTGGTCGCGGGACGGCATCTTGCATCCGGCCGCCGCAATGACCGGCACGTGACGGCCTATTACGCGGTGGCGCCTTCGGTGTTTCAGAGCATGCTGGTGCGCTGGCGGCGATGCCGGCCGCAGGCACCTCTCGACGCGTACACATTTGTCGATCTGGGCGCGGGCATGGGCCGGGCCATGATGCTGGCCTCGGCGTACCCGTTTCGCGCCATCGTGGGGGTCGAGCTGCACCCGGCACTGGCGCGCATCGGCCGCAGAAACCTGGCGCTGTGGCGGGCCGCCGGCCTCACCGGCGTGCCCATGCGCATGCGTTGCTGCGATGCGGTTGAATTCGCTTTGCCGGCCGGCCCCTGCGTGGCCTTTCTCTTTAATCCCTTTGGCGCGCCGGTGCTGCGGCGCGTGTTGCGCTCCTGGCGTCTCGACAACCACGCGGGTTTGCTGGATATTCTGTATGTGAACAACGAGCAGGACAGAGTTCTGGCGCGCGAGCCCGGGTTTACCCGGCTCTTCCGCGGCCAGATCCGGCGCTCCCACGCCGATGTCGTGACCGATCGCAGGATCCTCAAGCATCAGCCGGGCCAGGAGTACGCCGCAACCCTGTGGGAGGATTGTTCGATTTACCGGTGGAAAGGAAAAGAAAGGGAGTAGGGAGTAGCCAATAGGGAATGGGAAACTGGCGGCCCGTTACCGCTGAGCGGCATTTCAGAAGTTGATGTAGCCCCAGCCCCAGCGCGGAGGTTTTCTACTCCCTATTCCGTGCAGCCGATTCCCTGCTGTTATGACTACACCGCATCTCATTCTCGGCATCGGCGAATTGCTCTGGGACATGCTGCCGGAAGGTCCGCGCCTTGGCGGCGCGCCGGCCAACTTTGCCGTGATGGCGGGCCGGCTGGGCAACCACGCCGCCATCCTCAGCCGCATCGGCCGCGATGACCTGGGCCGCGAGGCCGTGGCGCGGCTGGATCCGATGCCGGTGGAAACCAGCCACCTTGAAGTCGACCCCGCGTACCAAACCGGCCGCGTCACGGTGAGCTTTTCGGGCGGCGAGCCGCACTACACTATCCACGAGCCGGCGGCCTGGGATTTTTTGGAGCCTTCCGATGAGTGGGTCAAGCTTGCGGAACGGGCCGACGCCATTTGCTTCGGCTCGCTGGCGCAGCGCAGCCGGCGGTCGCGCCAAACCATCCAGACGCTCACCGCGGAAGCGCGCGAGTCCAGCATTCGCGTCTTCGACGTTAACCTGCGCGCACCGTTCTACTCCGCCGAAGTGATCGAGGAGTCGCTGGAACTGGCCACCGTTGTCAAGATGAACGAGGACGAGGCTCCGCTGGTGCTTGAGCTTCTGGATCTGGAAGTATCGGAAAGCGACGCGCGGAGGCCGGGCGCGGGCCGGCTCCGCTCGGCGGCCGAAGGCCTGCTTGGGGATTTTCCTGCGCTGCAGATGGTGGCCATTACGCGCGGCAGCCGCGGCAGCCTGCTGGTCACGCGCGACGAATGGAGCGAGCACCCCGGATTTCCCGTCAAGCTGGCCGACGGCATCGGCGCCGGCGACGCGTTTACCGCCGCCATCACGCACTACATGCTGCGCGGGGCCGATTTGACCACGCTGAACGAGGCCGGAAACCGCTGGGGCAGCTGGATGGCCTCGCAGTCCGGCGCCATGCCCGCCCTGCCTGACGCCGTGCGCGATGCCATTGCGGCCGAAATCGAGAGAAATAGTCTGTAGCCGGCAGCCTATAGCCTCTGGCTCCCAGCTCCTAGCTTCTAGCTCCCGGCTATTGGCTACTGGCTGCCAGCCGCACTACCATGGCAGGATCATGAAAAAGACGGGAGCACTCGTTGCATCTGTTGCCTGCCTTGTGTCGTCATTGAGCCTGCTGGCTCAGGCGCCCTCGCTCACCATTCAAGTGGACCACCCCACCGGCAAGGTCAGCCCCAGCTTCTACGGCCTCATGACCGAGGAGATCAACTACTCCTACGACGGCGGCATCTATGGCGAGCTGGTGCGCGACCGCGCCATCGGCCGCGGCTTCGGTTCGCTCGTGCACTGGCCCATGGCGGCGCGCGGCGACGCGCAGGTCAGCGTCACCTCCGACGAAACTACCGGCCCCAGCGCCGCGCAGCCGCGCAGCCTCAAGGTCACCGTCACCGCGGCTAGCACGGCCGCGCCTGCCGGTGTTGAAAATGACGGCTATTGGGGCATCGCGGTGCGGCCCAACGCGGTGTACACCGGCTCGTTCTATGCCAAGACCGACAGCCCGGGCCTTCAGGTCCACGTCAGCCTCGAAAACGATCAGACCGGCCTGGTTGCGGCCTCGACCAATGTCGCCGGCCTCACGGGCGAGTGGGCTCGCTACGCCTACACGCTGCATATCGGCGCCGTCCCCGTCTCGTCGAACAACCACCTGATTCTCACCGTCGCGCAGCCGGCGACGGTGTGGTTCAATCTCGTGTCGCTCTTTCCGCCTACCTATCACAATCGCGTCGGCGGCAACCGCGACGACATCATGACCCTTCTCGCCGCCATGCATCCCAAATTCCTGCGCCTGCCCGGCGGCAACTATCTCGAAGGCGATCACATTAACGAGCGCTTCGACTGGAAGAAGACTATCGGCCCGTGGGCCGACCGTCCCACGCATCAAAGCCCGTGGCGCTATCGCTCGTCCGACGGCATGGGCCTGCTCGAGTTTCTCGAGTGGTGCGAAGACCTGAAGATGGAGCCGGTGCTGGCCGTCTATGCCGGATACTCGCTTGCCCAGGAGCATGTCGACCCCGGCCCCGCGCTTGAGCCCTACGTGCAGGATGCGCTCGACGAGATCGAGTATGTAACCGGCGGCGCCGATACGAAATGGGGCGCTGAGCGCGCCAAAGACGGCCACCCAGCCCCGTTTGCGCTGCACTACGTTGAGGTCGGCAACGAGGATCAGTTCGACCGGTCACACTCTTACGACGGCCGCTTTGCGCAGTTCTATCACGCCATCAAGCAGCGCTATCCCAATCTGCAGATCATCGCCACCACTCCGGTCAAAGGCGTGACGCCCGATGTGCTCGATGAGCACTTTTACATGCCGGCCGAGCAATCGTTCCGCGAGGCGCACCACTACGACAACGCAGATCGCAACGGCCCTAAGATTTTTGTCGGCGAGTGGGCCACGCGCGAGGGCGACCCCACCCCCAACCTTGAAGCCGCACTGGCCGACGCCGCGTGGCTCACCGGCCTCGAGCGCAACAGCGACCTGATCGTCATGGCCAGCTACGCGCCGCTCTTCGTCAACGTCAATCCCGGCGGCGAGCAGTGGGCCACCGACCTGATCGGCTACAACGCGCTCTCCAGCTTCGGTTCGCCCAGCTACTGGACGCAGCAAATGTTCTCCACGCACCTGGGAACCGAGATCGTTCCCGCTACTCTGGCGAACGCGGGCCCGCGCGTTTTTGCGTCGGCCACGCGCGACGACGCGAAACGCAAGATTTTCGTGAAAGTAGTGAATGCAACTTCGACGCCGCAGCCGCTGGGAATTGCATTCAGCGGAGTCAAGACGATTGGAACGCAGGGCATACTGACCACCATGAGCGGCAAGACGCCCAACGCGACCAACAGCATTACGAGTCCACGCGCAGTCGTGCCGGTTACGCACAACGTCGCGGTCTCCAGCCCCAAATTCACGCAGACCTTCGCGCCGTATTCCGTGAATGTGCTGGAGTTGACTTACTGATTCGGCACACTTCGCGCGCCTGACGACGCCGCATGGACCATGAATTTGTTCTACGCTGGATACATGAACTGGACACTACTTCTTCTGTTCGCCGCGGCCTTGGCGTTGGTCACCGTCTTGCGCCACGCGCGTTTACTCTCTACGCGCGCTGCGCGGGAGCATTTGAGAAACGGCGCACTGATAATTGACGTGCGCTCCGCTGTGGAATACGCGGCGGGCCATCTGCCCAAGGTGATTCATATGCCCCTGGACCAAATCGAGGCCGGAATCCCCAATCGCGTGCCCAACAAGGACACGGTGTTGTTGCTCTACTGTCAAAGCGGCATGCGCAGCGGGGCAGCCAAACGCAAATTGAAAGCGCTGGGCTACATGCATGCTTTCAATCTAGGATCGCTGACACGGGCGGGGCGGATTGTGGCCGGAAAATAGGTCCGGGCAGAGAGAGTCGTGGACCCAAAATTCAGCTGTTAAATTATTCCCTATCGTAACCGCGCTGGTGTATAACTCAATCGCGCGCCTTCCCCGGGTGGAGGTCTCATCCAAAAGGCTGCTGCATGCAATGCCCCAAGGAGCCATCTCTATGTTGCGCAGTATCTTGGCCGCCGCCGCTGTCTTCGCCCTGTTGCCCGCCGCCTCCCGTCCCGCAGACGACGGCAAGCCAGCCCCTCCCAAGACCTGGGTCGACAAGGACACCGGCCATCGCGTGTGGCGGCTCAGCGACGAGCCAAACTCCGGTGGCTTCTACTTCAACGTGAACGCCTACACGCCCGACCTCAAGACCATGATCTACACGGCGCCCGACGGCATTCACGCCATGGACATGGAAACCATGAAGACGCGGCTGCTGGTGCCCAACCCGCCGCGCCCGGCGACCGCGCCTCCCGGACCCGGCGGCTTCTTCCGTTACGGCGTGCACGCGCTGGTAGCCGGCTTTAAAACCAACAGCGTCTTCTATACGCAGACTGATCCCACCACCAGCGTCACCTCGGTCTACCAGGCCGACGTCTACACCGGAGCCATCCGCAAGCTGGTCGATCTGCCCGCCCACCGCATGATCGTGTGCGTCAATGCCGACGAGACGCTCGCGGCCGGCACCTACCTGGTTGACGCCGATGCCCGGGACTTCGGCCAGAACTCGACGCGGGCGCCGCAAACTCCGCAAACCGGCGCGCAATCGCCGCAGCCCGGAGCTCCGCCGGCCGGCGGCAGGCCCGACAATCGCTTGGCCAGCGAGCAGCAGGGCCCGCATTACCAGGCCCTCGACAAAGGTCAGATGATGGAGCGCCGGCTCGCCGCGCACTATCCGCTGGTGCTGTTCACCATTCGCCTCGAGCCCGGGCCCAACGGCGAAAAGCCCGGCGACATCAAGGAAATCCTGCACTCCACCGACTGGGTCAACCACCTGCTGTTTTCACCCACCGATCCCGAGATCCTGATGTACTGCCACGAAGGCCCGTGGCAGAAGGTCGATCGCATCTGGACCATCCATACCGACGGCAGCCACAACATGCTTATTCACCACCGCACCATGGCCGACGAGATTGCGGGCCACGAATTCTGGGGACTCGACGGCGAAACCCTCTGGTACGACTGGCAGTATCCGAAGGGCGCGGTATTTTACCTGGCCAGCTACAACTTGAAGACCGGCAAGCGCACCGCGTATCACATGGAGCGCGACGAGTGGGGCATCCACTTCAACCTGACCAGGGATCTCGACATCTTCTGTGACGACGGCGGCGATCCCGGCCAGGTGGCGCGCGCCAAAGACGGCGAGTGGATCGAGCTTCTGCATCCGCAGATGCTCACCGTCACCGCCGACACGCTTAACGAGCCCACATTCTGGCAGCCCGGCGTCTTCCACGCGGAGCATCTCGTCAACATGTCGCACCACAACTATCTTGAAGAGCCCAACGTGCGCTTCTCGCCCGACAAGAAGCTGGTGCTATTCACCAGCAATATGTTCGGGCCGAGCTACGTTTTCGGCGTTGAGGTGGCGAAGGCCGATCCGTCGGCGACCGATGTGCAATCGACGCCCGACCTGGCGCGGCAATTCAATCCCGTCGAACCCAAGCCGACGCACGTGCCGTAAAAGCAGCGCCTGCGTGGCCGCCGATTCGCAACAGTCGGGTGGCCCCGGACCCTCGCGCCTGGGGACCGCGGAGACCGCGCTGAGTTCTGTTCAGTTTAGTTGGCACTGGGCGGATCGATGTGATCGATCACGACGACGGACAGCGGCGCTTTCTTCGACGTGAATTTGAAGCCGGCCTTTTCCGCTGCCGCAATGTAGTCGCTGCCCACCTCGTCCTCGGCGCCCCCGTCTCCAATTCCCTGCAAGGCGGCCGGAGGAAGACGCAGCGTGATGTCGTAAGTGCCGGTGAGGCCGGTTTCGTCAACGATCTGTTTGTCACGATATCGGTCCATCAGAACTTTCACGAAGAACTGCATGTTTGCGCCGACGAGATGCAGCACGGAATCGCCGCCCTCCTGCCGCAGGAACATCCCGTTGTGGCTGTTGAACTCCGGGTCGCTCGGGGTGGGGCGCGGGCCTTTGGGATCGAGCGTCATCACCAGCACAGGGTAGTCCTGTTTACTGGTGTGGCAGGCCAAATGGAAACGCTCGCCCAGAAGCTTGCTGATCATCACGCGGGTCTGGTCTTCGCTCGGTGTTCCGGGCGTGTCGGGCTTGGCTTCGATGTCGAATTTGTTGGCCTCGACCCACGGCGGCGCGTTCAGGATCTGCCGGCCGCGAATCTTGTACACGATTTTGATCAGTTCGGCGGCATTGGTCCCGGTGGCGTGGAACTCCGACGCCGTCAGGTTCCAGATGGGGTGTTGCTCTTCGGGCAGCGCCGGCTTGATGACGGCGACCTCGTAGGAGGGGTCGGCGTTGGCTGCCATGGGCCCGGGGCCCGCAGGCTTCCAGAGCGTGTCGGCAGTGGCCAGCGAGAGCGCAAGTGGGAAAGACCGCGTGCCCTGAGTCAGGGTGCCGGCGATCGATTTGCCGTCGGCGCTGAGCTGGCCGTGGAAGGCCATGCCGTTCATTTCCTGCGTGAGGGTGAGGTTCGGGGCCGAGAAAGCGACGGAGGAAAAGGCAAAACCGAAGTCGTAGTCGATCCACTTCATGCCGCCGTGGAGCGAGCCGTCAGGCCCTTTCTTGATGGTGACGGCGAGCCGTGGATTATTGGGGCCGCTGGTAGTGAGTATGCCCTGCCACGTGCCGTCGATGGACTGGGAGTAGAGGGCGGATGCGGTGAAGATGAACGCAGCGGCGGCCAGGATCGCTCGTTTCATGGAAACCTCGGTGTCAGTCCATTGTGCCCTGTCAGGTGGACGCAGTGGAGAGGATTTTGCTCGACGATCGACTCCGGGCCATTTTCAGGTCCCCCCAGGGCAAAAGCGGGCACGACGTGCCGGCCAATCCGCGGCCTCGGGAGAGCCGCGCCCGCCTCAGGGATACAGCCTCGCCGGCACAATCTCCGGCTCGGCTTCGCCGGCGCGCGCCAGCAGCTCCTTCAATTGCCCGCGTAGCTCATCAGCCGTCGCGCGATATTCTTTCCGGCCGGCCAGGTTCACCAGCTCGTGCGGATCGTTGCGCTGGTCGTAGAGCTGGTACTCGTGATAACTCGCAGCCGCGGGCTTGTCGGTCGCGCCCGTCGGATCGGCAACGCAATAGGTCCAATCCCTGGTGCGAATCGCACGCCCCGTCATCGATTCGCTGATCTGCACCAGCTCGCGGCCCGGCCACTCGGCGCGCGCCCTGGCGTCGCGCACCAGCGGCATCAGGCTTCTGCCCTTCATCGATTGCGGCGCCGGCACCCCCACCGCATCCAGCAGCGTCGGCGTCAGGTGAATCAACCCGGCAACTTCCTGGATCTGCCGCGCGCTCTCAAAGCCCGGTCCCGTCATCAACAGTGGAACGCGCAGGCTGCTCGAATGGGTGCTGCGCTTGTACTCCTGGTTGCGCGTCATAAAGTGGCAACCGTGGTCGCTCATGAACACGAAGATCGTGTTCTCTGTCAGGCCCTCGTCATCGAGAATCTTGCGCACGCGGCCCACTGACGCATCGATGGCCTCGCAGGCTCCGTAGTAGTCGGGCAGTTGCTTGTGCCAGTCGCCGGGAAAGCTGCGCAGGTCGGCGGGAACGAATGCATCGATGAATCGTTCCGCCGAGCCATTGGGCCCAACCATCCGGCCCAGGTCGTTCTGCTGGTGCGGCTCCAGTTGCGAAATCACCAGCAGAAACGGCTTGTCGTGCTTCCGCTTAAGGAAACCCTCCGCGCGATCAGTGATGAAATCCACGCGGTACTCATCCTTGAAGACGATGGCGTTGCCGTCGCGGTCCCAGATGGTTCCCTCGTACGGGTGGCTCGAGTGCTCGAGCGCGTTCGCGGCCTCCCAGAAATCGTCGAAGCCGCCGCGATGCTCCGGACTCACCGCTCCCGGCCCTCCGCCCGCAGCCTCGGTCCCGGGAGCCAGGTGCCATTTGCCGATGTAATTTGCCGTGTACCCAGCCTTGCGCAGCTCGGTGGCCAGCGTAGGCAGATCGGTGCGCATGCCGAGCCCGTTGTGCCACACGCCGGTGTCGGTAGCGTACATCCCAGTCAGCATCACCGACCGCGACGGCGCGCAAACCGGCTGGTTCGTCACCGCGCAGGTGAAGTTCGTCCCGCTCGTGGCGAGCGCGTCGATGTTGGGCGTACGCGTGGAGCTGTTGCCGCCGTTCGCGCCCACGAAGTCCCAGCGAAACTGGTCGGAGTGGTAGATGACGATGTTCGGCTGCCGTTTCGCGGCCGGTGGCCCGGCTTCGTTTTGGCGCGGACCGGCGAGGGCAACGCTGGCCTGCGCCGCAGCCGCCGCCGTCCCCAAAAGAAAATTGCGCCGGTTGACTTTTTTCATCGTCAGATTCCGACCCTCGGCTGACTCGCTCGCTAAATCGCCGGTCGCTCAGGCACCGCCGCGCGCAGAGCCTCCAGCCGATCCATCAATTGCTTCTGCACCTCCGCGTGCGCCTGCATGCCGTACAAGTTCCGCGTTTCCTTGGGATCGGCCACCAGATCGTACATCTCGTACTCATGCGGCTCGAGCGTGTATTCGATCAGCTTGTAGCGCTCGGTGCGGACGCCGCGGCACGGTGGCACGGTTTCAGGATTCGGCCACTCGAAATACTCGTAGTACCAATCCTTGCGGAATGCCGCATCGTCTTTGTGCGCCAGCGGCAGAAGGCTCTTTCCCTGCATGCGCTCGGGAATCGGGATTCCGGCGAGATCGAGAAGCGTCGGCGCCAGGTCGGTGTCGAGCACCGCCTCTCTGCGCACCGTTCCCGCCGGAATGCGCCGCGGATAACGCACCATGCAGGGCACGCGGATCGACGGCTCGTGCATCAATCGCTTGTCGAACAGGCGCCACTCGCCTAGAAAAAATCCATGATCCGACCACTGCACGATGGCCGTGTCATCGAGAATGTTTCTCTTTTCGAGATACTCGAATACTCGTCCGATATTTTCGTCCACAGCCACAAGCCCCGCGTAATAATCCTTCATCACGCCTTCGAGCGAGCCGGCCGCAGGATGCGTGGTCGTGGTGCCGATCTTGTTGGTCGCATTCACAAAACCCTGTGGCTTCCCGGGGTAGCCTTTCAAATCGTCATCAAAAGTCCCCGGCTTGGGCGTCAGCACGCCGCGATACAAATCTTGATGCCGCCGCGGCCTGAAGAACGGCTCGTGCGGCGCCACAAACCACACCAGCAGGCAAAACGGCTTGCTGCCGCGATCCTCGTCCAGCCAGGCCAGCGCGCGGTCCGCGGTCAGATCGTCGGGATACACGTTGTGATACCGCTTCTCCGGCCCGATCTTGCCCTTGCGCCCCTCTTTGAAAAACGGATTGGCATAATCGTTCGACGGATTATTGTGGCCGAAGTAGTAATCCCAGTAGCGCTCTTCCACGCCGTTGTGAATGTGCACCTTGCCCAGAATCGCCACTTCGTAGCCGGCATCGTGCAGAATGTCGGTGAAGAGCGGAATGTCGGTCGGCAATGGTTTTTCGAGATGCTCGTTGCTGAGCGCCCCGGTGGAGCGCGAGTACATTCCCGTCAGCGCCACGGCGCGCGCCGGCGCGCACAGCGCGTTGGTGCAGAATGCATTCTCAAAGCGCATGCCTTCGCGCCCGATGCGGTCGTGATTGGGCGTCTTCAAAATCGGGTTGCCCGCGATCGAAAGCGCATCGGAGCGCTGGCCCTCGCCCAGGAAAAACACCAGGTTGGGCCTCTTGGCTTCGGCCTGCGCCAGCAATCCCTGCGGCGCAACCGACGACGCCAGTAACCCGCCGGCGACCGTCAGCGAGCCCTGCAGAACCTCGCGGCGCGTGGGCTCCGCGTGCTGGCTGCATTGCGCCGCCCCGCTCAATTTCTCGCTCGCTTCAGACACTCGAGACCCCCTCCATCAGCGCATCCACTCCCTGCAGCCCGCCCTGAAAAGGTCGCTGCCCCCCTTGAAAGGGTCGCTGAAACCCGCCTTGAAAGGGCACAGCTTTAGCCGTGCCGTAAAACCCGCATCAATACTGGGGCTTTAGCCCCTGAGGGACGTTTTTCATCGCCTCTTGCCCCGCTGCCGGCCGACTCGGGGCGCCGACACCGCACAAGTATACAACCCACCCATCGCCCTTTGACCTGGCCGCGCCTTCCGGTAAAGTAAGTTCATCGTGATTATCGATCTGGCCAGGCGCGCGCACGATCACAACTGGGAGATGGATCCCATTACGCGCTCCCTGCTCGATACCGATTTCTACAAGCTGCTCATGCTCCAGTTCATCTGGAAGCATTTTCCGCGCACGCGCGCCACGTTTACTCTCATTAACCGCTCCTCGTCGGTGCACCTGGGCGAAATCGTCAGCATCCCGCAGTTGCGCGAGCAGCTTGAGGCCACGCGGCGCCTGCGTTTCCACAAGTCCGAGCTGGTGTGGCTGGCCGGCAATACGTTCTACGGCCACCGCGGCATCTTCGAGCCCGCCTTCCTCAACTGGCTGGAGCACGAGTTCCGTCTCTCCGATTACGAGCTTTGGGTCCAGGACGGACAACTGCATCTGCGTTTCGAGGGCCTCTGGTCGGGAACCTCGATGTGGGAGATCTACGCGCTGGCGCAGATCAGCGAATTGCGAACGCGCGCCGGACTGAAGCAGTTGAGCGAACTCGAGCTCGACATTCTCTACGCGCGCGCCAAGACCCGGCTGTGGGAAAAGATGGCGTGCCTGCGCGGCGTGCCTGACTTGAGCATCAGCGATTTCGGCACCCGCCGCCGCCACAGCTTTCTGTGGCACGAGTACGTCGTCAACGCCATGCGCGACACGCTGGGAGAAAGCTTCACCGGCACATCCAATGCTTTCCTCGCCTACAAGCACGATTTCGAGGCCATCGGCACCAACGGCCACGAGCTGCCCATGGCCATGGCCGCGCTGGCGGGCGGCGACAACGAATTGCGCAGCGCGCAGTACCGGTTGCTTGACCTATGGCAGCAAAGCTACCAGGGCGAACTGCTCATCCTTCTGCCTGACACCTTTGGCACCACGCAGTTTTTGCGCGGCGCGCCCGACTGGGTTGCCAACTGGACCGGCCAGCGCATCGACAGCAAGGACGCCTATGTGGCCGGCGACGAGTACATCGCCTGGCTCGAGCGGCATGGGCGCGACCCGCGCCAGAAGCGCCTCATCGCCAGCGACGCGCTCGACGTGGAGCAGATCCTGAGCCTGCATGCCTACTTCGCCGGCACATTGCAGAACGGCGCCTCGCCCGACGGCTTCCGCTCAGCCGCTGACTTTGCCGATCCTCATCGCTGGCTGCCGCAGCGCCGCATCCGCTTCAGCGCCGGTTGGGGCACACTGCTCACCAATGACTTCCGCAATTGCAATCCCAAAGGCAGCGACGGCTTCAACCCCGTGAGCCTGGTGTGCAAGCTCAGCGAAGTCGACGGCAGGCCCGCCGTCAAGCTCTCTGACAATTACTCCAAGGCCATGGGCGACCCGCAAGAGGCCGAACGCTATCGCCGCGTCTTCGGCCTCGCCGGCGTCGCCGACGTTCCCGTGCTCACCTGAGCGCGCTAGGAATTCATTTACCCCTCGACCCCAGCTCAGGTTTTTTTGATGGAATCGCAGCCCCTCGGGTGCGGCGTTTCGATCATTTTTAACCACAGAGTAAACGGCCCTTCAAAATTCCTGCCTAAATTGGGGGCGGTTACCCCTTCCGTCGACTTCATGCCGAATTTCGGTAGAGAAGCCGGTTGCCGAAATTTCCACCGAGTAGGTCCCGGTGGGCAATCCAGTCAGTTCAAACTTGCCGCTTGGGCCTGTAGTGGTTTTCGCGACTTTCATGATCACCTTCCAGATCGGCCTTACGCGTGAGCGCTGATCGGCGCCGCCACGCAAGCCTGCCTCCAATCCAAAGGCCTTCCAACGGACCCTCTCCGGAAGGCCTCTTTTCTGGGGCGGGAGTAGTCTGAAAGCAGTCATGGGCGCGCTCACTGCTCTCTATGCATCCCAGCTTCGCCATGAGCTTACGGCTCGCAATCGCAGCTACGCGCGCGGGCGCGCGCATGTTGAGAGCTACGGCGGCGCGCCGGTCATCGTCTACGAGCCCGAAGGCGCCTGTCACGGAAACTTCTTCGATCCCGCCTACTGCGCCATTCTTGATCGGCCCGATTGGATGCGCCGCTTCGACAAGGTGCACGCGCAGGCGGCACGCTCGCTCCCAAAGCCCCGGCTCGAGACGGCGCGGCGCTGGCGCGAGCTCGACTCTTCCATGAGCTCCGACGCGCTACTGATGAACATCTTCTGTACGCCCGGAGTGGCGGAGTCTGCGGAAGTGCGCAACACGCTTGGCATCGATGAAGGCGCGGAAGCGATCTTCGGCTGGAAAGCACGCGTGCCCCTCGCTAACGGCAGATTTGACCGCACTGAAGTTGACATGCGGCTCGGCTCGCTCCTCGTCGAGGCCAAGCTGACCGAAGGCGATTTCCAGACACGCGCGGCGGCGATCGTGGAAGGATATCGCGATCTTGACGAAGTCTTCGATCGTGAGCAGTTGCCGCGCGTTCAAATCGCGACGGAGCGTTGGATGCAGGCCAGCGAATTCCCCGAGAATCATTCGCAGGAGTTCGAAAGCGTAATCTCCGATCCCGCGCATTTCTCCGCCGTTGATCCCGTCTTCCGCCCGCCCGGCGAAGCCGGCTACGCCGGCTATCAGCTCATCCGCAACGTGCTGGCCGCGCACGCCGAGGGCCGCAGCTTTTGCGTCATCTACGACGAGCGCCGGCCCGATTTGCGCGAGCAGTGGTTCGAGGTGATGGCTGCGGTCAAGAGCGCCGAGCTGCGTGTGCGGCTCAAGGCGCTCACCTGGCAGGAGCTGGCCGCGCTGGTTCCCGACGCCTTGCAGGAGTTCCTCGACGTGAAGTACGGCATCGTCTCGCCCGGGCGCACGCCCTCGCCGATCGACGAATTGCCTTTGTAGCGCCGGCTTCCCAGCCGGCTGTGGTGCGGGCGTCCTCGCCCGCGCCACGCCTTTGCAGCGCTACAGCCCCAGTATCTTCCGATTCCGCTGCGCATCTGCGCCCGCGCCGGCAAAATCGTCGAACGCGCGCTCGGTGACGCGAATGATGTGCTCGCGCACAAACTTCGCGCCTTCCGCCGCGCCCACCTCAGGATGCTTGATGCAGCACTCCCACTCCACCACCGCCCAGCCCGGATAATCATACTGGGCCATCTTGCTGAACACCTGCCCGAAGTCGATCTGCCCGTCGCCCGGTGAGCGGAAGCGCCCCGGCCGGTCGATCCAATCCTGGTAGCCGCCGTAAACCCCGGAGCAGCCGGTCGCGTGAAACTCCGCGTCCTTCACGTGGAACGCGCGCACCCGCTCGTGATAGAGATCGAGAAACTCGAGATAATCCAGTTGTTGCAGCACCATGTGGCTGGGATCGTAAAGAATGTTCGCGCGTGGGTGACTGCCGACCGCATCCAGGAAGCGCTCGAACGTCGCGCCGTCGTGCAGATCCTCGCCGGGATGCAGCTCGAAGCACGCATCCACGCCAGCCTCACCGAAGGCTTGCAGTATCGGCAGCCAACGCGCCGCCAGCTCGCGAAACGCCTCGTCGATCAACCCCGCGGGCCGCTGCGGCCAGGGATAAAAGAACGGCCACGCCAGCGCCCCGCTGAACGTGGCATGCGCCGTCAATCCCAGGTTGTGGCTCGCCGCTGCTGCCCATCGCAGTTGCTGCACCGCCCACTCCGTGCGCGCCTTCACATTGCCGGCGATCTGCGGCGGCGCAAACGCGTCCAGGAGTGTATCGAACGCCGGATGGCTCGCCACCAATTGCCCCTGCAAATGCGTCGAAAGCTCCGTAATGGCAAGCCCCGCCCGCGCAGCGATGCCTTTCACTTCATCGCAATACGCCTGGCTGGTGGCGGCGCGCTCCAGATTGAACAGCCGGCCGTCCCAGCTCGGAATCTGTATGCCCGCATAACCGTGCTTCGCCGCCCATCCCGCCATGCCTTCGAGCGAGTTGTAGGGAGCCTCATCGCCGGCAAACTGCGCCAGAAAGATCCCCGGTCCTTTGATCGTCTTCATGTCGTTCTCCTACGAGCCAGTAGCTTGTGCTCTGTAGCTACTGGCTACTGGCTAAAACTCAACCCAGCCATCGCGTTTGTTGCTCTCAATCGCGCGCTCAATGAAGCGCATGCCACGCACGCCGGCTTCGATTCCCGGCAGCGTGACCGGCAGCGGATTCGCCTGCCCCTGCTTCCACGCGGCGAGAGCCTCGGCAAACTCGCGGTAAAGCACCGCGAACGCCTCGAGGTAGCCTTCAGGATGCCCTCCCGGCGTTCGCGCCACGGCCCGTGCATCCGCGCCAAGATAGCTCGCCGCCGCGTGATGGATTTCCTGTGGCTTGTCGAGCCAGCGTACGATCAGCCGGTTGGGGTCCTGCTGCCGCCACTCCAACGATCCTTTTTCGCCGTAGATGCGCAGCAGCAGCTCGTTCATCTCGCCGGCAGCCACCTGCGAGCATGCAAGCGTTCCCGCGGCCCCGTTGTTCAAACGCAAAAACGCATTGCAATCATCGTCGAGCCGGCGCCCCGGCACCACGGCGCGCAGCATAGCGTTGATCCCGGTTACGCGCAGCCCGCTCACGTACTCGAGCAGATGAAATGCGTGCGTGCCGATGTCGCCGATGGCCCCGCCGGCGCCGCTGCGCGCCGGATCCGCACGCCATTCCGCCTGCTTGTGCCCCGTCGTTTCCAGCGGCCCGCTCAACCATCCCTGAAAATACTCGACCGCAACCTTGCGGATCGCGCCCAGCCTGCCCGCCGCGCACATCGCGCGTGCCTCGCGCACCATCTGGTAGCCCGCGTAGGTGTGCGTCAGCCCATAGGGCAGCCCGCTCTTGGCGATCGCCGCCTCCAGCTTCAGCGCCTCCTCGTAACTCGCCGTTGCCGGCTTGTCGCTCATCACCGGGATACCCGCCTCCAGCGCCGCCAGTGCAATGGGCAAGTGCAGATGATTTGGCGTCACAATGGCTACGAAGTCGATACCGTCGTCGCGTCTGCGCTCAGCCTCGATCATCTGCCGGTAATCACCATAAGCGCGCGCGGGATCGATGCGGTACGCCGCGCCCGCCTCGCGCGAGCGCTCCGGCAATTGAGAGAACGCTCCCGCCACCAGCTCGATCTTTCCGTCCATTTCCGCTGCAATGCGGTGCACCGGCCCGATAAATGCGCCCGGCCCTCCGCCCACCATGCCCATCCGCAGCTTGCCCGCCGCGGGCTTCCGCGCCTCCTCCGTCATCGCATCCCTTCTTTCTCCGGTTGATCTGCCCTGCAGCGCAGCCATTTCGCCACAGGGCAAAGCCTCCCAATCTCCCGCACACAGCCTACATGATCGGCGCCGGTTGCCTCACTCATGCGACGGATTCTCGGCTCCGCCGGATTCGACCCAATGAGCGCTTGTTCCCTGTTCCCTGCATGTCACAAGCCCCGTGCGGTACAGTAGTCTCTTGGCTATGAAGCCCCTGCCGATTCCCGATTCCACACGCCGCTGGGACTGCATCAGCCTGGGCGAAGTAATGCTGCGCCTCGATCCCGGCGAGATGCGCATCCACACCACGCGTCACTTCCAGGTGTGGGAGGGTGGCGGAGAATACAACGTCGCCCGCGGCCTGCGCCGCTGCTTCGGGCTGCGCACCGCCGTCGCCACTGCGCTCGCCGACAACCCCGTCGGCCGCCTCGTTGAGGACTTCATCCTCGAAGGCGGCGTTGATACCGCGCTTGTCCGCTGGGTTCCCTATGACGGCGTCGGCCGCACTGTCCGCAACGGCCTCAACTTTACTGAGCGCGGCTATGGCGTGCGTGCCGCCGTCGGCTGCTCCGACCGCGGCCACACCGCTATCAGCCAGGTCAAGTCGGGTGAATTTGACTGGGCTTCGATATTCGGTCCGCAGAATGGTTCGCGCTGGCTACATACCGGCGGCATCTTCGCGGCACTCTCAACGTCCACGGCCGAAGTCGCCGCCGAAGCCATGGACGCCGCGCGCAAACATGCCACGCCCGTCTCCTACGACCTCAACTACCGCGATTCGCTCTGGAAATCCATCGGCGGCAAGACCAAGGCGCAGGAGGTGAACCGCGAGCTCGTGCGCAAGGTCGACGTGCTGCTCGGCAACGAAGAAGATTTCTCGGCCATGCTCGGCATTGCCATCAAGGGCGTGGGCGAAGATTTCGCCGAGCTGCCCATCGCCGGCTACGAAGAGATGCTGCGTGAAGTGGCGGCCGCGTATCCCAATGTCAAGCTCGTGGCCAGCACGCTGCGCACCGCGCAAAGCGCCAGCCGCAACGCCTGGGGCGCCATCGCACTCTATGAAGACAAGATCGTTCACGTGCCGCAACGCGAAATCGACATCTTCGATCGCGTGGGCGGCGGCGACAGCTTCGCCTCCGGGCTTATCTACGGCCTGCTCGCCGGCAAAGGCATCGAGTGGGCCGTCAAATGCGGCGTCGCGCATGGCGCGCTGGCCATGACCACCCCCGGCGACACCAGCATGGCCACGCTGGCCGAAGTTGAGCGCCTCATCAAAGGAGGCTCCGCAAGGATCGCCCGCTAACTCGCCCGCGGCTAACTCCGCTAGCTCCGCTAAAAAGGACCCATGCCCGAATCCACGCAGCAAACCATCGAACGCGTCGGCCTCATTCCCGTTTTGCGCGCCAGGAGCGTGGCCCAAGGCCGCGCCGTGGTCGACGCCATGATTGCCGGCGGCGTCACCGTCGTCGAAGTCACCATGACCGTGCCCGGCGCTATCGATCTCCTCAATCAACTCCGAAACCAGTACGGTCCGAAAGACCTTTTGCTCGGCTCCGGCACCGTGACCACAGCCGACCAGGCGCAGGCCACCATCGATGCCGGCGCGGAGTTCGTCGTCAGCCCCAGCCTTCATCCCGAAGTCATCGCCGTCACGAGGAAGAACAACAAAATATCCTGCCCCGGCGCGCTTACGCCCACTGAGGCCATCACCGCGTGGAACGCGGGTGCAGACTACGTCAAAATCTTTCCCTGCTCGGCTGTCGGCGGCGCCAGCTACCTGAAGGCCCTGCTCGCGCCCTTCCCGCATCTCAAGCTCATTCCCACGGGCGGCGTCACGTTGCAGACCGCCGAAAGCTTCATCAAAGCAGGCGCGCGCGCTCTTGGCGTGGGCAGCGACCTCGTCAACCTCGCCGCCGTCGACGCAGGCAAACCCGAAACCATCACCGAAACCGCGCGCGCATATTTGAAAGTGATTGCCGAGGCGCGGAAGAGTTAGTGAGTCCAATCAAAATGCAAGCTCCCACGGATCCCTTTCGCCTCGACCACCGCATCGCCCTCGTAACCGGCGGCGCCAGCGGGATTGGCGAAGCCACGGTGAAAGAACTCGCCCGCGCCGGCGCCGAGGTCTGGATCGCCGACATCAATATGGCCGCCGCGGAAGCGCTCGCCGCCACGATTCCTTCCGCGCACGCGTTGCACCTCGACGTCACCAGCCCCAGCTCCATCGCCGCCGCTCTTGCCCAGCTCGAGTTCCTCGACATTCTCGTCAACAATGCCGGCATCGGCCACGTGGGCTCCATTGAAACCACCGAGACCGAAGACTTCGACCGCCTGATGAATGTCAACGTCCGCTCGGTCTACCTCGTCACCCGCGCATTTCTCCCCATGCTGCTCGCGGCGCGCGAGCACCACCAAGCCCTCGGCGCCATCGTCAACGTGGCCTCTGTCTCCGGCCTGGTCGGCATCAAGCAGCGCTTTGCGTATTGCACAAGTAAAGGCGCCATTGTGGCCATGACGCGCCAGCTTGCCGTCGAGTATCCGAAAACGCTGCGCGTCAACGCCGTCTGCCCGGGCACGGTGCAAACGCCGTTCGTCGAGGGTTACCTGGATAAATTCCACAAACACAACAAAGAAGAAATGAGAGCGGAGCTCCGCGCCCGCCAGCCTGTCGGGCGACTCGGCCGGCCTGAAGAAGTCGCCTCGGCCATCCGCTATCTCGCGTCGGATGAAGCTGCCTTCGTTACCGGCACGCTGCTCACCATCGACGGCGGCTGGACCGCGGCCTGACGCGCTGCGCATTTACACTGCTTCGAGAGGTTGCCCATGCATCTGGTTTCGTTTTCCGTGTCTGGCGGCAATCCCCGCCCCGGCGCGCTCATTGAAGATACCGGCCTGATCGCCGATCTCTCTGTCGCGGGTTTCGCCGACACGCTGGCCGCCATCACCGCGGGTGTCACCGCCATCGATCAGCTCACCAGGCCCGCCGCCTATCCTGGATACCGGCTCAGCCAAGCGCGCCTGCACGCTCCCCTCGCCAACCCGCCGCGCGTCTTCGCCATCGGCTTGAACTACCGCGACCACGCCGCCGAATCGAAGATGGCTCTGCCCTCAGCGCCGGTCGTCTTTTTCAAGCTTCCGCCGTCGATCGTCGGCCCCGGCGACGCCATTGTGCTGCCGAAAAACTCCACCGAGCCTGACTACGAAGCCGAATTGGCTTTCGTCATCGGCAAGGGCGGCTTTCGCATCCCCTCCACCGCGTGGCGCGAGCACGTCTACGGCTACACCATCATCAACGACGTGAGCGCGCGCGACGTGCAGCGCGCCACCTCGCAGTGGTCGCTGGCCAAGAGCTTTCCCACCTTTTGTCCGATGGGGCCGGCCATTGTCACCATCGATCAGATTGCCGACCCGCACCAGTTGCCCATCCGCCTCGACATCAACGGCGAAGTCCTGCAGAACTCCAACACGCGCGAGCTGATTTTCAAGATTCCCGATCTGATCGAGTACATCTCGTCGATTACGCCATTGCTGCCGGGCGACGTTGTCTCCACGGGAACGCCTGCAGGAGTGGGCATGGGGCGCACGCCTAAGCGCTGGCTCCGCCCCGGCGACACCGTCACCATTGCCATCGAGGGCATCGGCGCGCTCACTAACCCGGTCGCAGCGGAATGATTTCTCGGCAAACGGAGAGCCCCGCTTGTGGGCTGACAAGCTGACTCGCTGACTCGCTACGCTCCCGCCTCGCCCACCTTCGCCTCGGCGAACAACCAAGCGTAGATGCCCACGGCAACATAGCAAAGCACAGGCACGACGTACGCCGCGCGCAGGCCCGACGCGGAATAGAGCATCCCCATCACTTTGGTCAGCGCCCATCCGCCCAGAATCGCCATCACCAGAAGCGATCCCGCCGTCTTGGTCTTGTCGCCCATACCCTTCAACCCCAGCGCAAAGATGGTCGGGAACATGATCGACATGAACATGCTGGTCAGCAGCAGGCAGCCCATTCCGAGCCAGCTGGGATGAATCACAGCCGCGAGGCACAAGGCGACATTCACCACCGCGTACAGCACCAGCATCCGGCGCGCATGAAAATGCTTCATCAGCCACGCCGAACTGAAACGCCCCACGGCGAACGCCGCCAGGGTGCCCGTCAACATATAGCCAGCGGCCTTGTCGCCAACTCCCGTCGCGGATCGCACATAAAGGATGAAATAACTCCATGTGCCCACCTGCGCGCCCACGTAAAGAAACTGCGCCAGGACGGCCCAGACAAAATGCCGCTGCCAAAGCCGTGCGTGCATCCCGCCGGCCGGGCTTTCCGAAGCATCCTCGCTCGCCAGATCGGGAAACTTCGTCATCAGGATCATCAACGCCCAGAACAGCGCCACAGAGCCGAGAACCGGGTACGTGGGCAGCACCCGCAGCGTTTCCGAGTGCTGGTAAGCCTGGTACGTTCCTGCCGCCTTCATGGCCGCAACTTGCGCGCTGCTGAACTCCTGCCCTGAGAAAATGAACTTCGTCCCCACCAGTCCGGCGACGATGGACCCCAGCGGGTTGAACGCCTGCGAAAGATTCAGCCTGCGCTCGCTTGATCCGGCCGCGCCCAATTGCGCGATAAACGGGTTCGATCCGGTCTCGAGGCACGACAGCCCGCAGCCGATCACGAACTGCGCCAGCAGGAAGAATCCGTACCTGCCCGCGTGCGCTGCTGGATAAAAGAGCCAGCAACCTGTTCCCATCAGGCACAGCCCGGTGATCAATCCCGCCTTGTACCCAAGCCACCGCATCATCAGCCCGGCGGGAATGGCCATCAGGAAGTAGCCCACGAAGATGACCTGCAGTTCGGCTGCACTGGACTGGTTGATCTCAAACGACTTCATGAACTGCCGGATCAGGATGTCGGTGAGATTGTTGGGAATCGCCCACAAAAAAAACAGCGGCGTGACCACCAGGAACGGCAACAGCCGCCCCGCGGGGATCAGGCGCGCGTGGATGTCTTCAGCGTTGCGGGCAGCCTGATTCTCTCTTCCCATCGGCCCGCCGGAGATGCTCACCATAAGTTCTTCCCTTTTGGATTCCTTCTCCTCTTTCTATCCAATCGGCGGCGTTGGTGGCAACTGCGTATTCGTTGGCGTTAACGTTAATTTCGGCGCCTCGCCAGCGGAATGTCCGAGCCGCGAATGCGTGCCGGCGTCCTATAATCCCTGCGTGAGGTGCTGCTCCGGGCCCTGTGAGCGCGAATGGGCATGGCAGAAAATGAAACCGCAAACTCGATCGACGCAGTGCGGCGCTTCTACGCCGAAGAGTTGTTCTGCGTCAACCACATCGATGCGCCGGCACTGCTCGCCGCATTCGCCACGGTTCCCCGCGAGCGCTTCGTCGGCCCCGGTCCCTGGATGATTCAAAGTCATGGCGCGGGCTGGATGACCGCGGACGAAGATCCGCGCCACCTCTATCGCGACGCGCTGGTGGTTCTCGACGAGGCCAAGCACCTCAACAACGGCCAGCCCAGCCTTTGGGCCATTCACTTCAGCCTGCTCGGCGTCCGCCCCGGCGAAGCCATTCTCCATCTCGGCTGCGGAACCGGTTATTACTCGGCCATCCTCGCCGAACTCACCGGCCCAACCGGCAAAGTCAAGGCGATCGAAATCGATGAAGGTCTCGCCGCGCGGGCGCGCGTTGCGCTGGAGCCATGGCCGCAGGTCACCGCGGTTCACTCCGACGGCGCGCGCGGCCCCTTCGAGCCGGCCGACGTGATTGTCGTCAGCGCCGGCGCCACGCATCCCCTGGCTGCATGGCTCGCCGCCGTCAAGCCGGAGGGCGAGCTGCTTTTTCCGCTTACGTCCACGCGCGGGCCGGGAACCATGGCGCACCTCGCTCGCAAAAGTGTTGATCGCTTCTCCGCCGCGCTCATCGGCTCGGTTTTCTTTGTGGATTTTTGCGGCGCGCGCGATCCCGACACCAGCCACGACCTCGCCCGCGCGTTGCGCCGCGACCAGGGAGCCAGCGTGCAGTCGCTCCGCTGCGACGCGCACGCGAAAGATGCTTCCTGCTGGCTGCACGGCGCGGGCTGGTGCTTCTCGCGAGCCGCCGCAATAACAAGTAGCGACGATTGAACGTTCTTTCGGCGATTCGCAGGGAGCAGGGCGTCGTCAGAGGGTCAATTTCCTCCGCTCAATCCCTCAATGCGATATCATGGCGCATTAACTGCGGCGGTTTGACATGATGGCTTTCGCGCAAAGGACCTGAATGCCTTACGACGTTTTTGTCAGCTACGCTCATCAGGACAAGGCAACAGCCAACGCAGCCTGCGCTTTGCTGGAGCAGCAGGGCATCCGGTGCTGGATCGCGCCGCGTGACATTGAGCCCGGCGCCGACTGGGGAGCTGCGGTCATCAATGCCATCAAGTCCTGCCGCGCTGTGGTTCTGGTCTTCTCCGCGGCGGCAAATACTTCGCCACAGATTCTGCGCGAGGTGGAGCGTTCGGTCCACCTCGGCATTCCAGTCATCCCGGTTCGAGTAGAAGACGTCATGCCGGAGGGTGCGCTGGAGTACCACCTGGGGACCGTGCATTGGCTCGACGCCATGACTCCGCCGCTTGAGGCACATCTTCGCCGCCTGGCGGATGCGCTGCTCCTGCTGCTGAATCGCGAAAAAGGGCAACCACCCGCACCGAATGCGGCCAGCGCAACTACCCCTGCAAGAGTTGAAGCAGCAAACGTGCTTGGCGTCCTCGAAAGGTCAAAGCCCGAAGTGTCCGCGCCGTCGGTGATCGAGTTGCCGAAGCCAGCGGCTGCGCCCTCCCGGCGGTCTTCTAAAACGATGGTGCTGCTAGGCTCGATTGCGCTGTTGGCGGTCATCGCAGCCGGAGCCACCGTAGCCTATTTGAAGTGGTTCAAGGTCATTGATCCGAAGCTGGCGCGCACCCTCGGCGGCCACACATCAGGCGTAAATCAAGTGGCGTTCACGCCAGACAGTGCGCGCCTGGCTTCTGCCAGCGACGATAACACCGCCAAGCTCTGGGACGTTGCCACCGGAGAGGAGTTGCGCACCTTTTCCGGCCATAGCGCCTACGTCTGCTGCGTTGCCATCAGCCCCGACGGCCAAGTGTTGGCATCGGGCGACATCAGCGGCGTAATCAAACTCTGGGACATCAAGAGTGGTCAGGAGGGTACCCACCTGACCGACGTGAATGCCGATGCCCACAAAGGAGTGGACTCGCTCACCTTTAGCCCCGACGGCCGCCGCCTCGCCGCCGGTTATGACGACCAGGGCGTGCGGCTCTGGGATGTCGTAGACGGCGCGCTCGAGCAGACCATTACCACCGGCCAGCACAGCTTTATCAGCGCCGTGGCCTATAGTCCTGACGGCCGTTGGCTGGCTTCAGGAAGCGGCGATGGCTCGGTGAAAGTCTGGGATCTCACCGGCGCCGAGGGCGGTACAAACGATATCGGCAAGGCGCTCAAAGAATTCGACACCGGTGGCGACGTGCATGGCGTGGCTTTCAGCCCCGATGGCAAGCTGCTCGCCGTCGCCAGCTATGACCAGACTGTGACTCTATGGAATATGTCAACGGGAGACAAAGTCCGCACCATGAACGGCAATGCCAGCTACCTGCACGCGGTGGCATTCAGCCCGGGCGGCCGCTGGCTGGTTTCCGCAACCCACGATAACGCGGTGCAGGTCTGGGAGGTCTCAACCGGAAAGCTTGTACGGACTCTCGCCGCCCACAAGGGCATAGTTTTGAGTGTGGCCTTTAGCCCGAATGGCCGCTACTTTGCTTCGGCAGGCGATGACAACACGATCAAGCTCTGGTCCACGGGAGAATGGTAATCAAATGAGATTTCTTCGCCCCGAACCGACGCGCGGCTGAAGAATTCCAATGCCAAGCGGGAACGTCGGAAGGCAAACTCCTCACAGCACTCGCGCCAGCCACTTTCCCGTGTGCGAGTGCAGATTGCTCGCAATTTCCTCCGGCGGCCCCTCGGCCACAATGCTTCCGCCCGCGTCGCCGCCCTCCGGCCCCAGGTCAATCACCCAGTCGGCGCTCTTGATCACGTCCAGATTGTGCTCGATCACGATCAGCGACCCTCCGCCGTCGATCAGTTTGCGGAACGCCGTCAGCAACTTCGACACATCGTCGAAATGCAGCCCTGTGGTCGGCTCATCGAGAATGTAGAGCACGCGGCTGGCTTGTGACGGCTTCGCAGTCGCATTCACCGCGCGCACCGCGGCCAGGTGCGCCGCCAGCTTGACGCGCTGCGCCTCCCCGCCTGAAAGCGTGGTCGCCGACTGCCCCAAACGCAAATATCCGAGGCCGATCTCATCCAGCACCGCCAGCTTCTCCAGCAGCCGCGTCTGCCCGGCGAAAAAACGCAGCGCTTCCTTCACCGTCATCTGCAGCACGTCGTGGATGTTCCTGCCTTTGTATTGCACTTCGAGAATGCGTGGCTGGTAGCGCGTGCCGTTGCAGTCCTCGCAGGGCAGCTCCACGTCGGCCAGGAACTGCATCTCCACCGTTACCGTGCCGTCGCCCTCGCAGGTGTTGCAGCGGCCGCCCGGCACGTTGAATGAAAAATGGCCGGGCGTGAGCGAAAGACGCTTGGCGTCGGCTTGCGCGGCAAACAGCTCGCGGATCAGATCGAATCCCTTGATGTAGGTGATAGGATTCGATCGCGGCGTGCGCCCGATCGGCGTCTGATCGACCAGCACCACGTCATTCAACCGCTCCACTCCGCTCAGCGACGAAAAAACTGCGGAGGGGTCGCTGCCATCGGTCTGCCCCAGCGCCCGCGCCACCGCGCGATACAGCACCTGGTGCACCAGTGTCGACTTGCCCGAACCTGAAACACCAGTCACGGCCACCAGCATTCCCAGCGGAATGGTCACGTCGAGCCCGCGCAGATTGTTGGCGCGCGCGCCGCGCAGCACCAGCTTTTCGCGTCCCGGCGAGCGCCGCCGCGTGGGCACCGGAATCGCAATCTTTCCGCTCAGGTAGCGGCCGGTGAGCGAATTGGGATTGGCCTCGATTTCTGCCAGCACGCCGTCCGCAAGCACCTTGCCGCCGAACTCGCCCGCTCCCGGCCCCAGGTCGAGCAGATGATCGGCGGAGCGCAGAATGTCGGCGTCGTGTTCCACCACAAGGATCGTATTTCCAAGATCGCGCAGCTCCTCAAGGATGTGCACCAGCCGCGCCGTGTCGCGCGTATGCAGTCCGATCGAAGGCTCGTCGAGCACGTAGAGCGCGCCCACCAGTCGCGAGCCCAGCGACGTCGCCAGTTGAATCCGCTGCGCTTCGCCGCCGGAAAGCGTTGACGCCAGCCGGTCGAGGGTCAAATACTCCAGCCCCACCGCCACCAGAAAACTCAGCCGCTGCCGCACCTCGGTCAGGATCGGCCCGGCAATCTCTTCCTGCATCGTCGTCAGCTCCAGCGCGTCGAAAAAATCCTTGGCCTGCGCAATGGTGAGCGCCGTGGCCTGGCAAATGTTTTTGCCTCCCGTCTTTCCATTTCCGATGCGCACCGCCCGCGCCTCGGCGCGCAGCCGCTGGCCGCGGCAATCCGGGCACTCCGCATAGCCGCGATACTTGCTCAACATCACGCGCACGTGCAGCTTGTACTTCTTGCGCTCGAGCTGCGCAAAAAAGCCCATCACGCCCGGGAATCCGTCTTTGCCGCGAAGCACGGTTGCGCGCGCAGCGTCGGGCAGATCGCGCCAGGGCACATCCAGCGGCACTCCCAACTCCGCCGCCCGCTTGCGTAATTCGCCAAACCACGGCCGGTACTTGGGCCGGTTCCACGGGTCGATGGCGCCGCCTGACAGCGTCAATCCCTGGTCGGGAATCACCAGGCCCAGGTCGTAATCCACAGTATTTCCGAAACCCTGGCAGCGCGGGCACGCGCCAAAAGGATTGTTGAAGCTGAACAGCCGCGGCTCCGGCTCGCGCCCCGGCCGGTGGCACCTGGTGCACTCGTACGCGCCGGAAAATCGTCGCCGCCGCCGCTCCGCGTCTTCGTCGCGCGGGACTTCCTCGACGATCGCCTCGCCCGCTTCGCGATACGCAGTCTCCACGGCATCCACAATGCGAGCGCGGTTCTCGGGACTCACCACAATTCTGTCCAAAAGCACAAACAGTGGCGCTCTGAAATCCACGTCGATAAGCGATTCCGGCGTCGAGAACTCGAAGATTTTTCCTTGCTGCCACAGCCGGTTGAATCCGCCCGATCTAAGCTCCGTCAGCCGCGCCTTCAATGCTTCCATGTGCAGGGCTTCCGCCGATTTCGCGGCTGCCTTCGTCTTCACTGCAGCCCTGGCCCTGGCGGTCCGCGTCTTTACTGCGTTCGGCTCCGTATCCGTCGCCGCCGCAGCAGCGTTCATCACCGGAAACAGCACGTTCAGCCGCGTTCCCTCGCCCATGGCCAGGATGGCCTCGGCGGCCTCGTCCACCGAGTCGCGCTTCACCAGCCCGTCGCAGTCGATACAGTGCACCTCGCCGCAGCGCGCATAGAGCAGGCGCAGGTAGTCGTAGATCTCTGTCGCCGTGGCCACCGTCGAGCGCGGATTGCGCGTGGTGTTCTTCTGCTTGATGGCGATCGCCGGCGCCAAGCCGTCGATCTCGTCCACGTCCGGCTTTTCGATCCGCTCCAGAAACTGCCGCGCATAAGCCGAAAGCGACTCCACGTACCGCCGCTGCCCCTCGGCATAAATGGTGTCGAAGGCCAGCGAACTTTTCCCCGAGCCCGACACGCCGCTGATCACCGTCAGCTTGCCATGCGGAATCTCGCAGGAAATATTCTTCAGATTGTGCGTCCGCGCGCCGCGGATGGTGATGGATTCGTGCAAAGTAATGGATTCGTTCAAGAGGAAGTCTGCCGGCAAGGATTTGTCGGGTGGCGCCACGGTGTGGTTCCGGGCCCTCGGGGCGCAGCCGTCCATCTTTCATTATAAATTCCCCGCCAACACCGCCGCCCCCAGGGGAGCGCCAACTGAGCGTCGAACCGCGCCGCAGCGCCTCTCCAGGCGCAACGGACTTGAGGGCGTGGTCACGCGGCGCCGCGCAAGAAATTACAACCTGAGTCGCACTCCCGGCTTCGAGTGCCGCATCGAGTTGTTTGATCTGGAAAGAATTCTTGAAATCGTGAAAGACGCTAAGCCGCCAGAGCTGGGATCCTCGCCAATGCGTGTTGTGGCTCGTTTTCCGGCTCGCGATTGAGCACGCTGGCCAATCCAATTAGCGCATGGGAAGCGCAAGCCGGGCATTGCTCCGAGCAATTTCCAATACAGTTGCAGTCCTGGCAAAGATATGCACGCGTCAGGGGCATATGTTGCATAGAAACGAATGTCATTGGTTTACCTCGATCGTCGGCATTCATCGGTGCACCCCTGTTCACCTTGTATTTATTGGAGCCCCCACTCGGCCCGACGATCTGTAAGAAGCTGACTTCGCCGCCCACATCCTCCGCGTCAAGCCTGAATGCAGTACGACTTCACTAAAAGAGTCGATGCCGCGCCTCCGGGCGAAGTTGCCTGTTTCCCCCCATCCGAAAGGCTCATGCCTGCGCTGAATTGTCCAAGTCGAATGGCCTCAGCCGGCGCGGTGCGAGCCGCGTCCGAAAGCAGCCTGAAAGGCCCGACGCAGTGGGTAATTCGCGTGCATCGGGCTGTGCAAAACGTTGCAGCGAGTACAATGCTCCCGACGTATCGGTTCTGTCAATCAGATTTCTTCGTGGCGCCCGCGCCCGATTGGCCCGCTAAACTGTTGTTTTGAGGTTTTTCGTGTGCCGCTTCGCTCTCTTCGCTCTCCTTTTGGCGCCGATTTCCGGACCGGTCGCCGCTTTGGCCCAGAATCCGGGATCCGCCCCACCTGCCCCGGCGACAACTTCCGCAGCTCCGCAAGCCATACCGCCTGAAGTCGCCGACGCCGAAGCCGCTGTCGCCAAATCCGACTGGAAGACCGCCGAGGCCAAGCTGGATTCCTGGCTCACCGCCCACCCCAGCGACGCTCGCGCTCTGTTTGACGCGGGCTATGTGGCCGACGCCCAGGATCGCCTCGACGAAGCGGCTGCCTTCTATCGCCGCGCCATCGCTGCCGATCCGAATTCGTTTGAAGCCCACATTTCCCTGGGGTTGTTGCTGGCGCGGCAAAACAAACCCGACGAAGCCCGCCCTGAACTGGCCAAAGCCACGCAGCTTGATCCCGGCGAGGCTGGGCCCGCTCTCAAAGCTCGTGCCTGGCGCGCTCTGGCCCGCATCGACCGCGACTCTGACCCGGCCGAAGCCTCAAACGACCTGCTCGAAGCTCTCAAGCTCTCGCCCGAGACCCCGGCCGACACCCTGCTTGCCGGCGAACTGGCCGAAAAGACCGGCCAATATGATGCTGCCGAGGCCGCCTATCGCCGCGTGCTCGCCCAGCAGCCCGATTCTCCCCAGGCCAATGCGGGGCTCGCTCACCTGCTCATCGCGCGCAAGCAGTACGCCGATGCCGAAACCCTCCTTCGCGCGGCACTCGCCAAAGCCCCCGACGATCCCACACTCACAGCCCAGCTGGCCACCGTGCTGGCCGCCCAGGATAAAGCCGAGGCTCTCCCGCTTCTCCAAAAGCTTCAGGCTGCCCATCCCTCCGACTCCGCCATCACGCGCATGCTGGCCCAGGTTCTGGCCGTCGCCGGAGATTACGAGGGGTCCGATCAGCTCTATCTCCACCTGCTCGCCGCCGCTCCCCAGGATCCTGATCTCCTGGTTGCCCATGGCCAGAACCTGGTTCGCCTGGCCCGCTTCGCCGATGCCTACGCGGTCTTCGACAAGGCCGCGCAGATTGATCCCGCCAACGGCGACGCCTGGAGTGGCCTGGCCTTTGCCGCATTCCGCACCAACCGTCCCGACGTCACCGTGCACGCGCTCACCATGCGCTCAAGAGCGCTGCCCGAAAACGCGGCCACCCTCTTCCTCTGGGCTCAGGCCTACGACACCCTGCACCAGAAACAGCAGGCCGCCGCCTGCTACCATCGCTTTCTCGAGGCCGCCGCCGGCAAGTTCCCTGATCAGGAGTGGCAAGCGCGGCAGCGCCTGCAAATTCTCGAGAAATAAGCGCTCCGTCGCCGAAGTTGGACTCGGCGGCTCCAATTTCCACCGCCGCCTCTCTCCCCTTTCGGTACGGTGGTTATTCGCCTGATCAAAATTCCGCATCTTAGTTGTTGCGGTTTGTTGTGGAATGCGACTACTATAGTCACAATTTAGGGGGGCATCACCGCAAGAGGAGGTCCCCGATGCGGAGTGTAGTTCCAATCGCCGCGTTTGTCGCACTCGGCCTGACCGCTGTCCCGGTGCGCGCCTCATCCTTAAACAACAACCTTCCCGACCAGCAGACCATTGATGCCCTCGAAGCCAAGGCCAGCCAGGCGCAGCCTCGCGATCAGTGCTTCCTCTACGCCGAGCTGGTTCACCAGATGACCGAACTGAGCATCCGCCAGTACGCCGCCGGCGACATCTCCAAGGCGACAGGCTTGCTCAAGAGGATTCAGCAATTAACCCAGAAAATCCACTTCTCTCTGGCCGACAACGACAAGCGTCTCAAGAACACTGAAATCCTGCTCAATCACACCGTCTTCCGCCTCAACGACCTGCTCCACAACAGCAACATTGACGATCGTCCGCTCGTTCAGCAAACCATTACGCAGGTAACGCAGGCGCAGAGTGAAGCCCTGATGCAGGTCTTCCAAAAGTAGTTCCCGTGTCCCTCTCCGCCGACCGCCATCGACTCGCACGTGTCCTTTCTCTACTGGCTATTGGCTATTGGCTATTCCCTGCTTCTCTGGCCGCCCAGAAACAAAAACGTGAGCCGCTCACCGAGACCCAGCAGGACCAGATCGCCGAGGCCGGCATCGATCCCGTGGTGCGCGTCATCCTTTACGTCAAGTTCCTCGACGGCTACTCCGACACCATCCAGGGCCTGATCAAGCGCGCCAAGTCGCCCGCCCGCAGCCGCCGCATCGACGATGAGCTGCAGGACTTCACCGCCCTTATGGATGAATTCAGCGACAACCTCGACCTGTATTCCCAGCGCAAGGCCGATATTCGCAAATCGCTCAAGGCTCTGAATGAAGGCATCCAGCGCTGGCAGGGTGTCCTGCACGATTTGCCCAGCGAGCCCGGCTTCGAGCTCTCGCTCAAGGACGCCTCCGCCAGCGCCAGCGATCTCGCCGATCAGATCAAGCAGATCAATACCGACCAGGAAGCCTACTTCAAGGCCCATCCCGACGAAAAAGGCCAGGACCGCGCCGAGCCGAAGTAGAAAGACAGCCAATAGCCAGTAGCCAATAGAAAGCTCAACCGGGCTACGCCCTCAGCTTCCGCATCAGGACGACAAGCATGCGTCCAATCTCATCACAGAGGCCCTCTGCCGTGTGTCGCGCGGGACGAGGAGTCCGGACAGAATCCTGGCACGAGGAGCGCTCACCCGCAGCCATCACACCGTTGACTCCTTTCTGTCGGCCATCGGCCATTGGCTGTTGGCTACTGGCTATTGGCTACCCCCTGCTATCCTGCTTTCGGTGTCTCCCGACCTCGTCGCCATCTTCCAGCACCAGTACCGCGCCTTGCGTCCGCGCGCGCCCATGCCGCCCATGCAGGTGCGCTTTCGGCGCTTCACCTCGCTCAACACCACCATCCGCCTGCGCGACGGCAAGATCTTCGCCAATCTCTCTGACCTCCTCGAAGGCGCGCCCGAGTCCGTCCTTCACGCCATCGCGCACATTCTGCTCGCCAAGCTTTACCGCAAGCCTGTCGACGCTTCCCAAAACCTGCGCTACAGGCGCTTCTCTTCCAACGCCGCCGTCACGCGGCAAATCGAGCGCATTCGTACTGCCCGCGGCAGCAAGCGCTACTCCGGACCCGAAGGCCGCTACTTCCACCTCGATGAGGTTTTCGACTCGCTGAACCTGCGCTTCTTCGGCGGTCTGCTGGGCCGCCCCGATCTCACCTGGAGCGAGCACCACGCCAAGCGCTCGCTCGGCCATTACGACGCCGCGCATAACACCATCGTCGTCAGCCGCGTCTTCGACCGCCCCTCCAGCCCGCGCTACGCCCTCGAATACCTCCTCTACCACGAGATGCTGCATTTGAAGCACCCCGTTCGCGCGCGCGGCCTGCGCCGCTGCGTGCACTCCGCCGAATTCAAAGCCGAAGAGGCGCAGTTCCCCCAGCTCGCCGAAGCGCTGGCCTTCATCAAGCGGCTGCAGCTTTTTTGAGTTCCGCCTCCATCGCAGAATCGATGGTTCCGTACTCGCAGCATTCCAAGGTAGCCACGGCGTCGCCCGCAGCGCACTCAGGCGCTGGCCCCTGCGCTCACGGCTAAGTGCGAGCCGTCATTCCCGTGAAAATGATCGTGAACAGTATCCAGGCCAGCAGCGCAAAATTGAAAATCAGCGCACCCGCCCGATAACGCGGCGGCTCCCACTTCACGCCCAGTTGCTCGTACACGGGTTGCAGCGCCAGATCGTAGACATTCACCACCTTCCGCCGGCCTAGGAAGCGCAGCTTGTATTTCAGCGGCAGCTTCACGCTCCACAGGTCGACGTACACGGGCGTCCAGTCCGGCTTGAAGTAAATCAGCCCGCGTATCCAGCCCAGGAGCCTTGCCCCGAACAGCCGGCGCAAGTGCGCGCAGTGATAAGCGGGCAGCCCGCGCGGAAAGTACTTGGCCGCGCGGGTGCGAAACTTCTCGTATTCTTCCTGCCCCAGCGGCGCCAGAAGCACCAGCCGGCGTGGATCGAGCTTCTTCGCCGACTGCTCGATCTCCCACCAGAACCCCTCCGTCTCGCCCAGGCGCAGCACCACAAGGCTGGCTTTATCCAGGAATTCGTGGACCCTCTGCTGCCACTCTTCATTGCTTACGTAGACCCGCGCCGCGCCCAGTTGCGGAAGCTTTTCCCCCGGCCTCCCGATGGCGATCATGGGTCCGATACCCCTCACCACGTCTGCCAGCACCTCTTCCTCGCTGCTGCCGTCAAACGAGTGATAGCTCTCGCTCCATGCCGCAAACCAATGAATTGCCATGCGAAAGTTGCTCACGCGAAGCAAGCCTAGCGGCCGGCCCGCACGCTTGTCGTCCTTGAATGAGCGCAGATAGATAACCGGCGGGCGCGGATCCTTCTCCCTTGCTTCCTCTGCGGAAACAGCCTGATACCTTTTGCCCCGCTTGTAAATAAAAGCCCAGACGATAGTAAGCAAGCCTGCCAGGCATCCTGAAAGATCTGCCGCGCTTTTGTCCTGTGAAACCCACGTCTCAATCTCGCTTGCATTTTCGTAGGCTTCCATTCCTTCCGACTGGACATACGCGTCAATGCTGCTGCCAATCGAATACAGCACGAGGAGGATGGCCAACGCAAGAAATGGCGAAGCCAGCCACTTAAGAAGCGTCCCTCGTCTCTGCAGGCTCTTGTGTTCCTGCTCCGATTCTTGACGCAGAGGATTCCGATCCGCCCTTGCGCCCGGAGCGGGCGAAGTCAAATCTGGCATTGGGGACACGCCCCTTTCCCGTGGATTGATGGCCAGAATTATAGATCACTCACCGGTTTTGCCCCCAGCTCGCCGAAGCGCTGGCCTTCATCAAGCGGCTCTAGAACTCAGAACTGGTGGCAGGAATCTCTGCATCCCCTACCGCGTGCTTTTGCGGAGTAGTGGATAGAGGAAGCCGGCGCCGCTGCTCGAGCGTCCCATCACCCCAGCAGGTTCTCCCGATTTTCGGGAACATTCCCGGCGCGCGCGGCGTCTATATCATCAGGGCTTCGCGCCATCTCATGCGGATGCGCGAGCTTTCGTCTCCGCTGGAACATCACATTTCCCTTGCTTTTCGCCCCGTTAACCGTTCGCTTCGTCCCACGTTTTACCGAGTGCACGCATTTTGTCAGCTTCCGTTTCTCCTGAGGTACTGGTCTAAGCCCCAAGCAGGCGGATCAAAACTCCACATCGCGGGCCCTTTCAGCAAAGCTTGTTGACAAGCGCCCAATGCCATGTGTTACAGTGCGTAACACTACGGTAAGTAACTCAGAACCCGAACGCGATTCGGTATTTTCTTCCTTCCCTTTGAGGGCATCTTGAAACCTTTTTCTTTCGTCCGCGCTGTCGTTTTGGCGCTCACGGTGCTGGCGCTGCCGCCGCTGGCCGCGGCGCAAACCGCCATGCTGCAGGGCCAGGTTACCGATCCCAGCGGAGCTGTCGTTCCCGGCGCGCGCATCTCGCTCGCCGGCGGCGAGCAGACCCTGCAGACAGAATCCACGCGGAGCGGCCAGTATGCGTTTCGCGGCCTGGCCGCAGGCTCCTACACGGTCACCGTCACAGCCAAGGGTTTCGCGCAGCTTACGCGTTCCGATGTCTCTGTCGCCGCCGGCCAGGCGAAGGAACTGAACCTGCCCCTCACCATCGCGGTCGAGAATGAAGAAGTCGAGGTCTCCGGCCAGAACCAGGGCGTCAGCATCAATTCGGACCAAAATGCCAGCGCCATGGTCATCAAGGGCAGCGACCTCGACGCGCTCTCCGACGATCCCACCGAGTTGCAAAATGAATTACAGGCCCTCGCCGGCCCCGCCGCAGGTCCCAACGGCGGCCAAATCTACATCGACGGTTTCGAAGGTGGCCAGATTCCGCCCAAGTCTTCCATCCTCGAAATCCGCGTCAACCAGAATCCATTCTCCGCCGAGTATGATCGCATCGGATACGGCCGCATCGAAATCATCACCAAGCCCGGCTCGCAAAAATTCCAGGGCGCCGTCAGCAGCTTCGGCAACGCTTCGGCCTTTAATACGGGCAATCCGCTCCTCACCCAGCAGCCCAGCTACTACCTCTACGCTTACCAGGGAAACGTCAGCGGTCCCATCACCAAAACCTCTGCGTATTTCTTCAACGCATTCTCCATCACGCGCCAGAATCAGGCCATCGTGGACGCGTTGAACACCACCACACTCTCAGGAAATGTTAGTCAGGCGTTTCCTGCCCCGGCGTCCTTCACCGTCCTCAATCCACGCATCGACTTCCAGCTCACCAAGAACAACTTCATCAGCATTCGCGATTCGTTTTATCGCAATACTGCGCAGGGCAGCGGCGTCGGAGCCCTCATCCTTCCCCAACAGGCCTCGAGCGTCCTGGGCCACACCAACGAATTGCAGATTGCCGATACCTGGGTCATCAATCCCCACCTGCTTCTGGAGCCGCGCTTCCTCTGGCGCCACATCGGCAATGACACAACGCCCGGCTCCCTCGCCCCCACAGTAGGCGTCCAGGGCGCATTCACCAACGGCGGCAGCAGCTCAGGCATCGCGCGCGACCATCAGAACGTCTTCATGCTTCAGACCTACGGCACCGCGACGTTAAGTTCGCAGACGCTGCGCTTTGGCCTGCGCGCACGCTCTTACAGTGACGCCAATTTTTCTACCGCCGGCCAAAATGGCAGCTACTTCTTCAGTTGTGCTCTTTCATCGCAGTGCTCTTCCTCGTACCAGGCCGCCACCCCCTCGCAATACTCCGCCACCGTCATCACCAATCCCACGGCCCGCGCCCTGCTCTTCGACGCATCGGTCTTCGTGCAGGATGATTGGCGCGTCAGCCGCAGTTTCCTGCTCGGCCTCGGCCTGCGCTACGAGGGTCAGAACTACATCAACGACCACGCCGACTGGGCGCCGCGCATCGCCTTTGCCTGGTCGCCGGGTCATATCGGAAAGACCCCACCCAAAACCGTCATCCGCGCCGGCTACGGCTGGTTCTTTAACCGCTTCAGCATGGCTTCTTCCTTCAATGCAAACGGCGCATCGCCCTACATCGTCGAGACCATCCACGACAATCTCATCAACCAGCGCAGCTACACCGTCACCAATCCGAACTCCGTTTTTCCATCGAACCCGTTCAATCCCGCTGATCCTGCTCCCATTCCTGCATCGTCACTGACTTCCGCGTCTTCTTCCATTCCCACCTATCACACTGTCGACGCGCACTTCCACGCCGCGCTCGACATGCAGGCCGGCATCGGCGTCGATCGCCAGATCTCCAAGAAGATCACCGGCAACATCACCTACCTCTACACACAGGGCGACCATCAATACCTGACCAACAACATCAACGCGCCCACGTTCGACATCGCCGACTACACCGTCACCGGCTCCACGCCGTCGGTCTACAACTACCAGTTCCAGTCCGAAGGCTTTTACCGGCAGAATCAACTCATCATTTCCACGGGCCTGCAAACCAAGCGCCTTACCCTCAGCGGCAACTACACTCTCAACGAGGCCAGAAGCGATACGCAGGGTGTCAACTCGTTCCCGTCGATAGCGCAGGATCCCGGTTACGATTACGGCCGCGCCAGCTTCGGCATTCGCAGTCGTGCGTTCGCCATCGGAAGCTATACGGCTCCGCACGCGTTCGTGCTCGGCGCACTGCTCGCCACGCAGTCCGGCACTCCTTACAACCTGACCATTGGTCAGGACCTCACCGGCAACAACCAATTCAACGCGCGCCCCGCCTTCGGTACGTGCGGGGTGACCGGCGTCGTTTCCACGCAGTACGGCTGCCTCGACACCAATCCTGCCGGCAAGGATGAATCGATCATTCCCTACAATCTCGGTACCGGCCCGGCCAACACCGTGGTTCACGTCCGCTTTAGCAAGGCAATCGGCATCGGACCCAGGTTGAAAACGGAGGGTGAGGGACAATCCTTCACTCCCGGCCAGATCGGCGGCGTCGGTGGCCGCGGCATTGGCAGCGGCGGCCCGGCCATTCGCCTCGACGCAGCCGCGCCGCGCCGCTTCAACCTGGTTTTGGCCATCACCGGCATCAACGTCTTCAACATCGTCAATCGGAGCACGCCCAACGGCGTCCTGCTGTCGCCGCTCTTCAACCAAACCCAATCTCTCGCCGGCGGCCAGTTCGGAAGCCCCGTCCCCGGCAACCGGCAATACGTCCTTCAATCGAACTTTACGTTCTGATGCGCGGGGTGCAAGGTCCGCAACAGCGCCGCCGAGCGCGGCGGTTTCACTGCTGCGCAGCCTGGCCTCGGGGTGCCGCAGCCGCAATCGCGTATACTTGCTTGCGATTGGAGAGTGACGTGAGAAGCAAGAGCTTCGCCGCGTTGTTGTCAACGTTGTTGTTCGTTCCGGGCCTGAGCGCTGCACTTGCATTTGGCCAGGCCGCGGCCCCGACCGCGCCGAGCACGATCGATCCAAAGATTCAAGCCGTGGAGTCGTGCCTGCCGCCGCCCGTCATTGTCAAGGGCGAGCCCAAAGCCTGTACCACGCTTGCCAAGCGCATGGAAGAGTTGCACGTGGTGGGCGCGAGCGTGGCCGTAATTCACAACGGCAAAATCGAGTGGGCGAAGGGCTACGGCCTGCGCCAGGCCGGCGGCGATCCCGTCAACGCGGACACTCTCTTTCAGGCGGGATCGATCAGCAAGCCGCTCGCCGCCATGGGCGCGCTTCATCTCGTCCAGGAAGGGAAACTCTCGCTCGATGCCGACATCAACACGATCCTCACGAGCTGGAAGCTTCCGCCGAGCACTGCCGCGCCGGGAGCCACCGTGACGCTGCGCGAGCTGCTCACCCACACCGCCGGCATCACCGTGCACGGCTTTCCCGGATACGCCGCGGGCGCTCCCGTTCCGACGCTGGTTCAAGTGTTGAATGGAGAGCCGCCGGCAAACACTGCTCCGATTCGACTGGACAGCGTCCCGGGAAATCAGTGGCGCTACTCCGGCGGCGGATATATCGTCATGCAGCAAATGGTGATCGACACGGTGAAGGAGGCGTATCCAACGTTCCTGCACGACACCGTGCTGGCTCCCATTGGAATGAGCCACAGCACCTATGAGCAGCCTCTTCCGGCAGCGCTTCTCAGCAACGCAGCCCTGCCGTACAACGGCGACGGAACCGCCGTCCCGGGAGGCCCGCACACCTATCCCGAGATGGCTGCAGCCGGATTGTGGACCACGGCCTCGGATCTGTGCCGCTACATGATTGAAGTGCAGAATTCGCTCGCGGGGAAGGCCAATCACGTTCTGTCGCAACCCATGACCCAGCAGATGCTGACGGCTGGAAAGGGCGATTGGGGACTGGGTCTTAACGTGGGCGGCTCTGCCGCTCAGCCATGGTTCTCGCACGGCGGGTCCAACGCAGGTTACGAAAGCCTTTTTGTCGCATACGATCACAACGGCGACGGCGCGGCGGTGATGACCAATGCGCAAGGCGGAAGCCGCCTGGCCAGCGAAGTGATGAGCGCCATTGCCATCGCGTACGACTGGCCCGATTGGCGGCCCGTAGAGCGAACGGAAATCAAGGTCGATCCCGCCGTGCTGGCCCGCTATGTGGGTACATACCAGCTTGCCCCCAACTTCGCGCTCACGTTTACCCTCGAAGGCGATCAACTGATGACGCAGGTTACGGGCCAGCCAAAGTTCCCCGTTTTCCCTGAGTCGCAGACCAGGTTCTTTTTGAAGATAGTCGATGCCGAGGTCGAGTTCTTCACCGACGACAAGGGGCAGGTGAGCTACCTGATCCTCCACCAGGGCGGCCAGGATCACAAGGCGATGCGCAAGTAGGGGAAAATAAGCCTGCCGGAATCGGAGCGGCGGTTTTGCGTCAGCGTGCGAGTTCATCGTCCTTCCATCGCTGCGCTATCCTGATCTATGGTTACTCCGAACGCAGCCCCGAAGAACGCAAGTCAGCCCCAGTCCCGCCTTTTGCTCACCGCGCGTTTCACCGGCGCCGTCGACTACGCACGCGGGCTTCACACCGAGTACCGCAAGGGCACTCAAATTCCCTACATGGCTCACCTGCTCGGCGTGGCCGCGCTGGTCATGGGCGAGGCGGGCGGGCGCATTCCCGTCACTGAAGATATGGTGATCGCCGCCCTGCTGCACGACGCGGTTGAAGATCACGGCGGCCGGCCGCGCCTGCACGATATCAAGGGGCGCTTCGGCCCCGAAGTCTCGCGCATGGTCAAAGGTCTATCCGACACTTTTGCCGAAGATCACGACAAAAAGGAAGGATGGGAAAAACGCAAGAAGGCGTACATCAAGCGCCTGAAGCATGAGCCTGACGACGTGCTCCTCATCTCGGCCGCCGACAAGCTCTACAACGCGAAAGCGGTTCTCGATGACTACAAGGAGATTGGTCCAGCGGTTTGGGATCGGTTCAAGCGCGGTGCTGACCAGCAACTCTGGTATTTCGGCGAGCTGCTTGAAGTCTTTCTCGACCACCGCCCGCGCAACCGCATCGTGAACGAGTTTGCATTGGTCGTTGCTGAGCTGCGCGATCTCACGTCACGCGACGCTCGATGCCGATGAGCAGCTCCATCCCTAATCCCTACTCTCTGCCTTGCAACGCCCCCGTCAGGCTGCTCACCTTCTCTACGTTGTGGCTCTTGCACCACGACTCCAGTCCCTTCGCAATCTTCTCTGTTGCGCGCGGATCGGCGTAGCTCGCGGTGCCTACCTGCACCGCCGTGGCGCCGGCCAGCAAGAATTCCACGGCGTCCTGCGCCGTGGTGATTCCGCCCATGCCGAGAATCGGAATCTGCACGGCGCGTGCGGTCTCGTACACCATGCGCAGGGCAATCGGCTTGATGGCCGGACCCGACAGTCCGCCCGTCACGTTGGTCAGCCGCGGCTGCCGCGTCTCCGCATCGATGGCCATGGCTCTGAAGGTATTCGCCACGCTCACCGCATCGGCGCCCGCGTCCGCGCAAATCTTGGCCATCTGCCCGATTGAAGTCACGTTCGGCGAGAGTTTCACGATCAGCGGCCGCGTTACAATCGGCCTCACCCGGCTCACCAGTTCTTCCAGCGAATACGGATCGGCCCCAAACGTGATGCCGCCGGCTTTCACGTTGGGACACGACACATTCAACTCGTAGGCTGCGATGCCTTCCCCCTGGTTCAGCCGCTCGATCACGGACACGTAATTGGCCACCGTGGTCCCGAACACATTCACAATCACCTTGCAGGTGGGATAGCGCTTCATTGGCGGAAGCTTCCGCGCCAGGAACTCCTCCACGCCCACATTCTGCAGCCCGATCGCGTTGAGCATTCCCGCCGCGGTCTGCAGCATGCGCGGCGCGGGATGGCCCGGCATCGGCTCCAGCGAGATGCCCTTGGTCACCATGCCGCCCAGCCGCTCCAGCGAAACAATCTCCTCGAACTCGATGCCGTAGCCAAAGGTGCCACTGGCGGCGATGACCGGATTCACCAGCTCCAGCCCGGCCACCGTCACTCGCATATCAGGTTTCACTTGGCGCCTGTCCTCTTTCTCCCCAATTCACCCCGTCCGCCGCAGCGTCCGCTCCTTCCCAGTGGACGCGTATGTGTTCTTGCTGAAAGCTGTTTCCTCGGGTCTGACATTCATCATACTGGCCTGCGCTTCCGCATCGCCCTGCACCGAAGTACCGCCTCAAAGGCAAAGGCCCTCCGGCTCTCGCCGAAAGGCCTTTGTCTTTTCCAATTCCCTGTTGCCTATTCTCTGCTTTTACGCCGTCACGGCTTCGCTGGCGTCCACCTTTACCGGCGTCAGCCAGCCGAAGCGGTCCGGCTTCAGCCCGTTGGCAATACCGTAAAACTCGTCGGCGATTCTCTTCGAAATCTCGCCCGGCTTGCCGTCGCCAATCTGAATGCGATCGATGGTGCGAATGGGCTGCACCTCGGCCGCCGTCCCCGTGAAGAACACCTCGTCGGCAATGTAGAGCAGCTCGCGCGGCAGCGCCTGCTCCGTTACCGTCAGTCCCAGGTGCCGCGCAATGGTCAGCACGCTGTCGCGGGTAATGCCCGAGAGCGCCGAGTTGGCCAGCGGCGGTGTAAACAGCACACCGTTGCGCACAATGAAGATGTTCTCGCCCGAACCCTCGCTCACCAGCCCGTTCACGTCCAGCGCAATTCCCTCCTGGTAGCCGTTGGTTTCGGCTTCCATGCGGATCAGTTGCGAGCTCATGTAATTCGCCCCCGCCTTGGCCAGCGCGGGCATGGTGTTCGGCGCCAGCCGGTTCCAGCTGGCAATGCACACGTCCGCGCCATCGTGCCCGGCCAGATACTTGGGCCATGGGAAATTGGCGACGTACACCTCGATCGGCGATCCCTTGGGGCTCACCCCCATCTCGCCATAGCCGCGCAGCACGATGGGCCGGATATAGCACGGCGCCACGCCATTGGCTTCAATGGTATCCACCACCGCCGCGCACAACTCCTCCAGCGTGAACGGCACTTCCATGCGGTAGATCTTGGCCGAGTCCAGCAGCCGCTGCATGTGCTCCGGCAGGCGGAACACCGCCGACCCTTGCGGTTGCCCGTAGCAGCGAATGCCTTCGAACACGCTCGAGCCGTAGTGCACCACGTGGCTCATCACGTGGATGGTTGCCTGCTCCCAGGGAATCAGGTTGCCGTTGTGCCAGATCTTCTGAGTGGTTTGGATGGGCATGGGGATTCTCGAGACTCCTTCGTTCGCGCAAAATCAACGCGTAATAAAAGGTTGTCATGCTTCGCCATCCTCTGGCAAGCGAAAGGCGGTGAATAGCCTGTAGCCAGTAGCCAATAGAGGCTGGTGACCGGAGAACCAAGGGACCGAGAAGGCGGGGAGCGAGGGAGCAGGACCGCTTCCCCTCAACGCTACTGGCTATTGGCTATTGGCTATTGGCTACTGGCTATTGACTATTGGCCACGGGCTATTGGCTGCCCCCTCGCTCCCCCGCCTCAAAGCGCCGCAATCACCAGCACTGTAGCGTCGTCGTGGAATTGCCCTCTGCAGAACTCCGTCACCTGCTTCAGCAATCGCTTGTTCAGCTCCTTCGCTCCCAGCGCGCTGTTGGCCTTGACGAACTCTGCAATCCCCGACTCTCCGAACTCCTGCTCGTTGGCGTCGGCGGCTTCAGTAATCCCATCGGTAACCAGCAGCAGCCGGTCCCCGGCCTTCAGTTCGATGGTTGCATCTTCGTAGCTCCATGAAGGAAACACACCCAGCACAGCCCCTCCGCCCTCGAGAGTCCTCGCTTCGCCGCCGGAAAACAAAATTGGCGGAAGATGCCCCGCGTTGCTGAACCGAAACGTTCGCTGTTCCGCATCCAGAACTCCGTAGAGAAACGTCACAAACTTTCCTGGGGCCACATTCTCGTGCAGCAAGGTGTTCACTCTGGCGCACATCTGCGACGGGCTCTCTGAGCTGCCCGCAAAGGCCCGCACCGCTGCCTGCACGTTGGCCATCAACAGTGCCGCCGATACACCCTTCCCCGCCACGTCGGCAATGCAGATGCCAAGCTTGTGCGCGCCGAGGGCCAATACGTCGTAGTAGTCGCCGCTTACCGTCCGCGCCGGCTGCCACGCTCCGGCAACCTGATACCCGGCGAGCTGTGGAATCTCCTTGGGCAGCAGCGAGCTTTGGATCTCCCGTGCGCGCTCCAACTCCTGCTCCTGAATGGCAATTTGCGCCCCGCGGTGCTCGACAGTCTGCTGCAGCTCCACGTTGCGCCGCTGCAGCCGTTCCCTGGTCCTTTGGGTCACGAAAAATGAGATCCCCAAAGTGAATGTGGCCACGGCCGGGAACTTCCATATGTGCATGAGCTGAGAAAGCGTCACTTGCGCATGCAGAAGCACGAGCCACACGATCACCGTGGTCAGCAGGTACAGCGGGACCGTGACCACCGCCAGGACCGGCAGGAAGATGAACAAATCGTAGGGAAAAGCCCGCTTCCCATAGAGCGGCTCGAACCACGGGATGGTGATCGAGACCAGGTTCCCGATGCAAAACGTGTAGAGCAGCACGGACAAGGGACTGGTTGGTACAGCCAACGCCCATAAAACCAGGCATAGCACCGCAGCAATGGCGAAATAAACAACCTGCTGCCACAAGAGTCGAGCCAGCTTCCCCTTTTTCACGCGCCCTCCCCCTCCAATTTGTCCGTAGCTCAAAAATTACCATCCTTCGGCGGTGGCGGCGCCGGGGGGCAGCGGAGTTGGCGGGAACGGCGGGGCTGGCGGGGCTGCAGCCCTTGTTTTCTGCTTTCTGTTCTCTGTTCGCCGCTCCGTGTTTTTCCGTGACGGCAAACACGGCATTCCTCATATTCTTCAGCTATCCTCTCCCCTCGTGGACCCCGAGCAATTCACCTACCCTCCCTACACCGCCCCGCTGGTCGAAGCCTGGGACAGTCTCTTCGAGTCGGTCTTCATCGTTCTGCATCCCTTCGTCCGCGTGCCTGATTCTCTCGCCTGGAGCGCCACACAAAAATATCCGGCTGACGGGCAGATCCTCGCCCACGGCGAAAAATGCCCATGGTCCGAAGTCGCCGCGCACACCCGTCTCTCTTCCTGCGCGCGCATCAACCAGGCCCTCCTCACTTCCATCGGCTCCCTGGCCGACCACCTCGCCGACGCGGCCGCGCGCGACGAACTCCGGAACTTCCTCGAATCCCAGCCCGTCTGGATGCCCGTCGAAGGCCGCTTCGAGCCGCTCCTCCAATCCGACTTTCTTCACGCCTTTGCTGAAGCCGGCGCCGGCGAGCTGATCGTCGTTCCCGAATTTCCCGCTTCCGAGCCCGTCGCGCGCATCGCCATCGCCGGCCTCGCCACGCGCTCGGTGCCATTCCCCACGCGCGGAACCCTCCTCGCCCCCGATCATTCCTTCCTCTTCACCGTCGACTGGGACAGCTTTTTCACCCTCTTTTACGGTTCGCGCGCCTTCATCATGCGCATCGCATCCGCGCTCAACCTCGAAGGCTTCTTCGCCACGCCCAACACCGAGCACGCCTGGTACAACTACACCTTCGGCTGCGCCACCGTCACCCTCTCGCCCGAGCACTGGCAAACCACCTGAACCGGCAGTGAAGGAAAGCGCATACGCGTGCGCGCACCAGCGCAACAAATTCACCGGGCAGAAACAAACCTCCAACCCCAATCTGTAGGAGCAGCACTCGCAAACCCGTTTTCATCTATTCGATGCGACTCTGGGGGTCAGTAAAACCGCTTGAGGCAACCGCACCCACGCCCTCTACGCCCCGCGCATCTAACGCAATGAAAGCCGGGCTCGGGAGTTTCGCTCCCCTATTTATTTAGAGTGCAACCTTCTCCGGACCCGCATTGATCGAGAGCTCGCGCCTTCGTCGCCTTTGCATATCGCTTATCTAGTTGCTCGTCTTCGCGCCGACGATCCTGCATACCTTGCTGGCTCCCGCCAAGGAGGTTCTTCAAAGTGGCAAGGTCACTGGGAATCTGCTGGAGCGCGTCGTTGTAAGGCTGCAGATAGCGGTCTTCGCCCGTAAGCAGGAAGCCGCGCTCCCCCTGTCGGCTTTCAAGAGCAGTCACGACACTGTCGATGGCAGCAATAGTCTTACCGCTGCGCTCCGCCTCTGCATTGGCGCGACGGTGCTGTTCCCATTGGCGATAGGACAGGCCGACGAAGGCGGTGCAAACCAGTGCGGCAATGCCGAGCATCGCCAGCCTTCGGTGGCGAGAGAACAGTTTTGTCCCTTCCAAGGCGACAACTCCTCGACAGGAAGAAACTGGGCCCGATGATGAAACCGAATTATTGGGGAAGCGCGGTCGTCTTCAGCGGTTTCAACATGGTGCTCGCCTTGAAGAGGAAGGGCGAATTGCTGATTCTGCGCTGCAAGGGGCCAGTGTAGAAAGATTCCATCGCAGAACCAAGGCAAGCGCCGGGAGAGAGCCTACTTGAGACCGTACACGTCGATCTCGCCCATCGGAGCAGAGCCGGTGGTCAAGGCGTGGCCGGTGGAGATATAGACCTTGCCGTTGGCCACCACCGGCGAACTGAACTTGATGCCGTAACCCGGTACGTCCCCCGGGTTCTGCGAGCTGTTGTAGAGCTCGACAGGATAGCTGGCGACGCTGTAGGCGTGCAGGGTTGCGGCCGTAGGCGGCGTGGTGGAGGCGCTGCCATCCGCCGCCGTGTTCTGGATGGGGAAACCCTGGTCGATCATCCACACAATGCCGTCGCTCGTCCCGTTGGCAGAGATGAACGGGCTGATGCCGCGCGTGCCCTCCTGGAGTGCCGGCACCGAGTTGGCGTCGGCGGTGAGGGTTCCGTTGAACGCGAACTGGCGCACGCCGCCGGGTGCAGTAGACCCGGTGGGCGTAACGCCCAGGTAGACGTAGCCGTCGAAATACGCCGTGGCTCCGAAGATTTCGTAGTTGGTGATGTTGGCGGTGTTGGTGCCCGTCGAGTCGGTGCAGCTTTGCTGGTAGGTGCCGCCGTTGGCCAGGCCCGCGCCCCACACCTGTTCCTGGATGGCGCCGGCGTCGTTGGCTGTTTCGTGGCCCAGGTTGGTGCTGTTGACCAAATACATGGTGCCGGTCTTGCCGCCGGCGATCAGCGTGGTGGTGCCGGGAATCAGGATCAGCCCGCCCGAGGCCAGGTCGGCGTCGTAGCAGTCCATGAACTGGTAGATACTCGGCGTGAAGTAATCGCTGGGCTGCATGGTGCCGTTGGCGCCGCCGCTGATTGATTTCGGGAACTTGAGCACCGTGTCGCCAAAAGCGTTGGTGCCGTTCCACGGACCGTTGCCGGTGGTCACATACACGTTGCCTGAGCTGTCGGCCACGGGGCCGCCGCCGCCCATCCAGATGCCGCCATTGCCGCCGTACGCGCCTTCGCCGTCGAGGATCGAGCTGGAGTTGAATGCGCCCAGTTGCGCCAGCGTGGAAGCGCTGTAGGCCAGCAGCCACCCCGCCTTGCAACCGCTGAAGCCCATGTAGATATTGCCGTTGGCCAGCAGCAGCGCAGCGCGCTGGATGCACGAGGTGTCGACGCTTTCCTTGGTGCCGCCGGTTCCGGTGCCGGGAACCGTCGCCGTAACCAGAACCGGCCCGCCGAGCTTTTCCGCTCCCGTGGTGATGTCGAGCGCGTGCAGCCGTATGGTGCCGCCCGCAGAGGAGGTTTGCTCGGAAACAACGTACAGCGTGCCGGTGCTGGGATCGATGACCGGCGTGGATGTGACACCCTCAACCGGTTGAATAGGTGCGCCCGCGAGCGGTGTTTCGCCGGACTGCAACAGCGAAACCTGCCACAATGGAGCGCCGCTGCCGTAGCTGTCGGCGTCGAACGCATACACGCTGTCATTCTCGGTGGCCACGTAGAGCACGTCGTGCTTTGCGCCCTTAATGGTCACGCCCGTCATGATCAGCGGCGAGCCGTAGACGTAGCCATCCACGAGATACGAGAAGAGCTTTCCGAACGAGGAAGGATCGACGTTGCTCGGCGTGAGAATGGTTTCCTTGGAGTTCAGCCCGCTGCGGTTGTTATCCACGTGCCACGTAGTAATATTGACGGTCCCGGCGGTGGCGGAAGTCGTAACCGTGAGAGTGGTGCTGCCGCTGATGCCGCTGAGCGCGGCGGTGATCGTCGAGGTGCCGGCCCCCACTCCCGTCGCCAGCCCGGAAGTGTTGATGGTGGCCACCGAAGTGGTGCCGCTGGTCCAGGTCACCTGCGTGGTGATGTTCTTCGTGGAGCTGTCGCTATAGGTTCCCGTTGCTGTGAACTGCCGCGTGGCGCCCACGGCGATGCTGGGTGTGGCCGGAGTGACAGCGATCGACACCGGCGTGCCGGTGGTGCCTGAGCCGGTTACGGTGAGCGTGGTTGAGCCGCTTACGCCGCTCAGCGCCGCGCCAATGGTCGAAGTGCCTGCGGCTACGCTCGTGGCCAGGCCCGACGCGTTGATCGTGGCCACAGTGGTGGCGGAGCTGCTCCAGGTCACCTGCGCGGTGATGTTCTGGGTCGAGCCGTCGCTATAGGTTCCGGTCGCTGTGAACTGCTCGGTGGCGCTCGCGGCGATGCTGGGCGCAGCAGGAGTCACAGCGATGGATTTGAGCGTGGCGGCCGCGGCCGACACCGTAAGCATGCCGGAGCCGCTGATCCCGTTGAGCGCAGCGCTGATGGTCGACGTGCCGGCGGCCACACCAGTCGCCATGCCCGAAGCATTGATGGTGGCCACACTGGTGGTGGAGCTGGTCCAGGCAACCTGGCTGGTGAGGTCCTGCGTGGAGCCGTTGCTGAAGGTGCCGGTTGCCTTGAACTGGTCCGCGCCGCCCACGGTGATCCTGGGCTGCGCAGGCGTGACCGCAATCGATGTGAGCGTCGAGACCTGCGTCGATGGGCTGCCGCACCCCGCGGCTGCCAGGGTGAGCAGCAAAACAAGAAGCTCGAGACGGATCTTGGGGAAGCGATTCGCTGAGTTTGTGTCCATGGGAAAAGAGATTCAGCCGGCGCCGGCCGGGGAAATTTCGGGCAGGGCAGTCCCTCGTCGTGGCGAGGAGGCGCAAGACGAGCCGACGCGACAAATCCATCACGCGGTCGCGCAGGCTCCAGGAATACCAAAATTCAAGCAGACCTTTCGTGCTGGATCAGATCGAATGTTTCAAAAATAGCTGGAGGGAGGCTTTTTCGATGCCCTGCGTGAGTCCGAACGCCTCCCCTCGGTTGTTTAGTCGGCAGCAAGGTGATTTTGGTTGTCCTTCGGTGCGGAACGATTTTGCATAATCGCTCCGGCCTTCGGCATGATCAAATCCTGCTTTGCACACACATAGGTTGGGTTGCGCGCCCAGCGCACCACGCTGAGTTTGAAATATTTCTAGCCATCATGTTTCTGTTCCCTGCTTCTACGCAAACGCATCCGGCTGATTCTTGCCCGTTGTGATCAGATTGCGCAGATTCTTCCCCACCAGCGCGCCCCACGCGCCCGAGCAGTCTCCGAAACACTGAAACGCCGGCGCCAGCCCCACGTGCGTAAACTTCAGCTCGGTTTTGTTGCTCTTCTTCGCGATCTCAAAGACGATGTCGGTGCCGATCCACTCGTCTTTCTTCTTGAAAGAATTCAGGTCGGCATCCGTCACGTGCCACACCACTCTCCGCCCCGGAACAAACTCCGTCACCTTCTGTTTGGAACGATGGAAGTTCTGGTAGCGATATATGAACTCGTCGCCCAGCTTGCCGGCATTGCCCTCGATCTCTCCTGACCACCATCCCCGCACGTTGTTGATGGCCGCAAACACCTCCTGCGGCGATCGCTCCACGGTAAACGAAGTCGTGAAATCCGTTTTGCTCATGCCTTCCCTCAAGATCCACTCTAAGCTCCGAGCGCGGCCCGCGGATGGCCATGCTCGTCCACACCCTTGAATTTCGGGCACGTTGCGCCTTTAGTAACCCGAAAATCCGGTTACCAAGGAAGGTAACGCGCCGGACAAGTACCAATGGCCCCATCACATACCATCAAACCGCCATTGCTGCCTGCGAACAAAGGGCAGTAACTAGAGCTAGCAACACCGGGCCCATGCACGCTCCAGAAGGCAGCTCGATCCGCCTAATTCAACGATCTGCTGGATGTGGTGAACATGCAGGACCAACGCGAAAACAAATTGGCCGTGCGAGCGACGATCACGGCAACCGCAACCATAGGAGCCATCCTGGGTTTCTGGCTGGGATGCGGCCTTGCCATCCCGCTGGCTGAAGATCAGCTCCACAAGTACATGGAGCGCGCGGCTGCTCAACGGGCGGCATCTCTTGATGAAGCCCGCACTCTTCTTGATTCGCTGCAACATTCCGCCAATCCGCCATGCTCCGATGCGGAGCTGGGTTTGTTTCGCGATCTCATCTTTCGTTCCGATTACCTGAAGGACGCCGGCAGGATTCATGGCGGCAGGATCGAGTGTTCTGCAACTGCCGGCCGGCCCTTGCATCCCATGGGGCATTTTGTCGCGGGCTCAACTTCGGCCGAGGCGGCCGCGGCGCTCAATGGTCTTGTTCCCATCAGCGATCGCAGCTTGAACATGTCGGGAATTGAAGAAGGCAGCCTCTTCGTTCTCTTTGGCTCGCATCTGCCGGTGGTAGTGGACTCTCTCCCTGTTCATCTTGAAGCCGAGCCCATCCAGGCAACAGCCCTAGGCTCAATTCAAGATGCCTCGTTGCAATCAACTCCCGGCGAAGGCGGCGACAGCGTGACGCGCGACGGAAACATGCTGGTCGCCATGCAATGCTCGCAGGTCTTTCCTTCTTGTGTGAAAGCGTCGATCGGCGTCGACGAGGCGCGCCACGGAGAAGCCGCCTATGTGGCCGGCGCCTCTGTCCTGGGCGGCATCGCCGGCGCCTGGTTTGGAATCCTTCTCTGCTTCCTGCGCCGCCGCAGCCTTTCGCTCGATCAGCAGCTCAAGCGTGCCGTCGCCCGCGATAACCTGCAACTTGAGTACCAGCCCATCGTCAATCTGGCCAATGGAAAGATCGTAGGCGCCGAGGCGCTGGCGCGCTGGACCAATCAAGAAGGTGTCGCTGTCAGTCCCGACATATTTATCAAGGCCGCTGAGGATAACGGTTTCGTAGGCTCCATTACCACCCTGGTTCTCAAGCGCGCCTTGAAAGAGTTCCGCGATGTGCTCAGAACCTTCCCCGGCTTTCGCCTCAGCATCAACGTGGCGCCATCTGACCTGGTCGATCCCCTGTTCCTGCCCAAGGTCAACGAGGCCGTTGAAAAGGCCAATATCCCCACCAGCAGCCTCGCCTTCGAAGTGACTGAACGCTCCGCGGCAACTGACCAGGACGCTCTGCAAACTATCCGCGAGCTCCGCGACCGCGGCTACAAGATCTATATCGACGATTTCGGAACCGGCTATTCCAACCTTTCTTATCTCTTGTATCTTTCCGTCGACACCATCAAGATTGACAAAGCCTTTGTGCGGGCCATCGGAACTGAATCTCCGTCCGTGGCCATCCTTCCCCAGATCCTGGCCATGGCGCGCACGCTGAATCTGGGTGTGGTGGCTGAAGGCATCGAAGTGGAGAGCCAGGCTAACTACTTCCCCATGCAAAATATCAGGATCTACGGCCAGGGCTGGTTCTACGGGCGCCCCATGCCTGCCCTTGAGTTTTCCCGGCTCGTGGGTCTGGCCGGCGATCCCTCCGCAACCCGCGCCGGCGCCGAGAGCACCAGCCCCTGGCCGCAGCTTGTCGAGGGCGCTTCCATCGAAATCGCTTCGTAGGCCTCACTCGCAAACTTCGCCCCCGTCCAAGCAACCGGCGGGCGCCTTTATGCTATTCATCGCTCTTTACCTATTGCTCGTTATCGGTTGCTCTTTATCTATTCCTATTCCCTGTTCCCTGTTCCCTGTTTCAGCGCGTCGCCAGCTCTTCCACGGCCACGGTGTACGGCGGCAGAACGCCGCACTCGGCGGCCATGCGAAAGAAGCCCTGCATGCCTTCCACGCACTCCTCATCGAGGACGTAATGGATGTTGGTGGTCAGGTAGCTGCGGATGGTGCTCTCTGGGATCGGCATCCGCGCCGACCACTCGGCTACCAGCGCATCGATGTTCTCCAGCCCATGGTCGCGCGAGCGAATGAAGTCTTCGGCAATGCTCTCGTCCCAAGGTCCGCCCGGCGCAGCCGACCAGACGGCGGAAACAAACGCCAGCCCGGTGAGCGCGCGCCACTCTTCTGCCATGTCGAGATACACCAGCTCCTCGCCAGTGCGCTCCAGTCGGTTGTAGCGCTCCTCCAGCGCCAGCAGCGCGGGGTCGCCAATCATGATGGCGGCATCGGCCTTTTGCAACATAGCGTCGAGATCGGCCTTCAAGGGGAGAAACTGCGCGTCGGGATTGCCCCACTTGCGAAACATCATGCGCGCGTAGGCCAGTGTGGTGCGGCTGGCGGTATCGGCAGCCACCGAGCGCAGCGCGCCCCGCGGTTGGCCGCCGCGGTGCACCAGCAGCAGCGAGCGCACGCGCCCCTTTGAGGCGATGGTGCAGCCGGGCAGGATGCGCAGCTGCGGCACCGTGGCAAGGCTGGCAATGGGAATCAACCCGATATCCGCCCGGCCATGGGCGAGCCGTTCCGCGCATTCCGCAGGCGTCATGCGGTCGATGCGGTAGCGCCGGGCCAGCGCGGCATCGAGCGGCGGATGCTCGAAGTCCCACATCAGCGGTGCGGGATTCAGAAAGCCGATGGCGGCTATCCTCAGACGTTGATCCTGCTCGGGATTCACATCTCTTAGACTACCAATCTCAATGGCAGTGACCAAGGGAACAAGCAACCGGGGGACCAAGAAAGACAGGGAGTAGCGAGTAGCGAGTTGGGAGCAGGAAGGCAGGGTCTAAAGGGCCAAGAGGGAGGCAGCGGTCAAGCTTTTGGATTCATGTTTCACGTTTCAGATTGCAGGGAAGGCACAAACGCGAAGCGCGGAGTTTCGAACTCCGCGCTCGCTGCCTTCGTCACTTTGTGTTGTTTCCCTGCCGGGCAAATGGCTGGTGCAACTCAGTGGTGGCCACCTCCGCCGCCACCGCCACCGCCGCCACCACCGGAGTGCCCACCACCTCCGCCGCCACCGCCACCGCCGCCACCACCGGAGTGCCCACCACCTCCGCCGCCGCCTCCGCCGCCGCCTCCACCACCGGAGTGCCCACCACCTCCGCCGCCGCCGGAGTAGCCGCCGCTCGAATGCGAGCCGCCACCGGAAGATGACGAGCTGGGATGCGCGCCACCGCTGGAGATGGTGCGGCCGGAGGAATTTGAAGTCGGATGAGTCGATGGTTGCGTGGTGTTGGGCCGATACGTGTTCTGACCCGGATTCACGCCGGGGTTCGCGCCTGGAGTCACGCCGCCTGGCCGGTTCGGGTTATTCACCTGCACTCCCGGCGCGGGCGTCCGCGTCACACCCACATAGGTGTGCACGTACGCCGGTTGTGTCGAAAGAGGATGCAGCGCCTGCACCGGGCTTCCGCCGATCGCGATCGGCGTATTCCGGTTGCGGACCGGCAGAGCCGGGCCCGTGTACGGGGTTCCATGGGTTACCGCGACCATCGGAACCGGCCGCCCGGGCATGATGGGCCGGCGCGGCAGAATCGGCCGCGCGATGGGGCGATACCAGCCCGGGTAATAGCCCAGGTTCGGGCCGCCGTAAAAGCCCATGCCCCACCATGGCATGCAGCCGCCCATTCCCGGTGCCCATCCCCAGCCAAACCCGCCATAGAAATTCCACGCTCCGCACTGGAACGGCAGGTAGCCCCACTGATACCCCGAGACCCACAGGTACCCGTAACCCGGCGTCCACATCCAGTTTCCATTTCCAAAGGGATCGAAGCCGGGGTTGGAAGCATCGTAGGGCGACCAGACATATCCCTGTCCCGGGACGTTGTACCAGTTGCCGTTGGCGTCCAGGTCGCTCCACGCCGGAGTCTGCGTCTGGCCAAGGTCAGCGGCCGCGCCGGTCTGATTGGCGGCTTCAGTGGTCAGCGCCTGGTCGCGATCGGAGTTCCAAGCGTCCCAGGAATCTGGCTCGATGGATTCGGCAAGGTTGTAGTGGCTTGGATCGGTGGTCAGCGCGACGCTTTCACCGCCATGCAGGTCAACTGAAACGGCGCCGTTGCCGGCATCAAGGTGCGCATTCCCCGAGAAGACTGCCAACTGGCCCGGCGGCTGGTCCATCGACACGCGCAGCACCGTGAAGCCGGTCGTGGTGACTGCCGTATCGCCAAAGTGCACATCGATTTGGCCGGCCTGCCCTCCGCCCTGGAATTCAAAGTAAGCCAGCCCGCTGTTCAGCACCAGGTCGGCGGTGGCCGAGGCGCCCGATCCTTGCAGCACTTTGATCGTAAGCGAGCTGTTCGGCGAAATCCTGGCCACGCTGCTGTCTTCAAACTGAATCTCGGCCTTGCCGCTGTCGCTGGTGGTGATTTGCATGCCTTCGAACAGGGGCGTATTGGCCACGGCGCCCTGGGCCAGCACATCATTGCCCTGCGTCAGCTGCACCTGACCATCCACGTAGCTCAGCCGCACGGCGCGCGCCGGTTGCCCGCTGCTTTGCGCCCATAGCGCGGACCCGAAACACACCACTGCGACCAGCCCTATCAAACTCTTCAGATTTCGCTTGAGATTCATGGTGCCCGCCTTCCTAATCGCCCCGGAGGGGCGACCCCCCAACCCCGCTCGTCACACTCATTGGACACCTAAATGGGCAGAAAAGTCTCCTATTTTCGGCGATTTATGTGGAACCCTGCGCCAACAGTAACCGGGCTCGCCTGCGCACTCGTTCCAGTACTTCGTCATCGCCGGCCAACCGCTGCAAAATGTCGCGAATCACGCAAAGCTGCTGCACCCGGCCATCGTCGGCGGCTTCGCTCAGGAACTCCATCTCCTGATCCAGTCCCAGCCGGTCGTGCTGCAGCAGCATCTCCAGCCGCTGGCCTTCAAGAATCGTCTCCGCCACCGCGCAAAGCGACTCGCCCAGGGCCTGAATCTCCTTGTCCTTCGAATAATTGAACGTGCACGATCCCTGCCCCTGCGGCCCGTTGTAGGTCAGCGTCTTCCATCCCTGGAAGGCCACCTTGAGATGGCTTTCGCAGGCCTGGTTGAACCAGTTGTGCCGCTGCGCCGCATCAAAAACGCGCCCGGCAAAGCGCGCGCTCACTTGAATATCGCGATCCATCGCAGGCACATCTATCTCCTGCTGCCCGCCGTCCGGCGGTTTGCCCATCTGGGACCGAAAATGCCCGCTGCCATCGGGGTGCAGCACCAGCGTCCATTGCGATGGCGAAAGGGACGGGTCGGAAAAGTCGACCTGGATCACCGGGTCCGCCGCCCCGGCGGCTTGCGCCAAAACCGCCAGCGCCATCGCCGCAAACATCAACCCCGCAGCCTTCATCGCGCCGTTCCTTCGAGTGCGAGCGTCTGTGCGGTGTGGATATGACAGATGGCGACGGCCAAGGCATCGGCCGCATCCGCGGGCTGGGGCAACTCGGCCAGCCCCAGAAGCCGCGCCACCATGAACTGCACCTGCTGCTTTTGCGCCATGCCGTAGCCTACTACGCTTGACTTGATGCGCAGCGGCGCGTACTCGGCCACCGCGATCCCCTGCTGCGCCGCCGCCAGCAGCGCCACGCCCCGCACCTGTCCCAGCTTGAGAGCCGATTTGGCGTTGACCGAATAGAAAACCTCTTCGATGGCTACCGCGTCGGGCTTCCAGCGCTCCAGTTCCGCAGTCAGCTCTTTGTAGACCTGGTCCAGCCGCGCCGGCAAGGCCCTGGCCTTCTGCAGGCGGATGGCGCCCATGGCCCGGCATATGAGCCGCGGCTGCCGGGCCCCGTCGTCTGTGTCGACCACGCCGAAGCCAGTCACCTCGGTCCCGCAATCGATGCCGAAGACCCTCATCGCGTCCAAGTTTACCGCAAAGACATCTCCGCTTTCAGCGATCGGCTCTCAGCCCGCCGCGCTGCGCGGTGCCACAGAGATCGCGTTCGCCCATGCCACTTCAGTAACCGGATACGGAACAAACCGCGTGGTGTAAAAGGCATCCTACCAGTAACGAGTCTGGTTCCTCCCGGAAAGTTTCACGCGAGGGCAACTAAAGGCAAGTCTGAGTGTCGATACCTTTAGGGAAACAGCTTGCTCAACCCCCCGGAGGGAGCGATGGGCCCAATCCCGGCAGCGGCGAAGCGCAACGTAATCCGTTGGCTGAGCCAGGGTATTTCGCCCCGCCGGCTGGCGCTGACGCTGGCACTGGGATTCGCTATCGGCTGCATCCCCGTGGTTGGCATGCCCACCTTGCTATGCGCCGCGCTGGCGCTTTCGCTCCGCCTCAATCTTCCCGTCATTCAAGCCGCAAACTACGCGGCCATGCCCTTCCAACTGGCCCTGATCGTTCCCTTCGTGCGCCTCGGCGGGTGGCTGCTTTCAGCGCCGCCTGCGCGCGATGCGGCGCTGCTGCACCTGCTTCACATGCCCGCCCTCCATCTGGCCGCCAGCATCAGCGGACTGGCCGGCCAGGCGCTGCTTGCCTGGCTGCTGGTCGCTGTTCCGGCGGTGGCTTTGATGACCGTCGCCCTCACCCGCATGCTGCGGCGCCTTCCCGTCATCGGCGTTGCCGAAGCCGGCGACTGAAGAAATTCAGGGAGCAAGGAACCGAGGGAACAAGAAAGCAAGCGGTGGTTGCCCCACTCTTTCGCCCGCGGTTGGGCGAAGAGTGGGGAGTGCTTCTGCATCGCTGCGGGCCTGCCGCCAGCAATCCCGAAGCGACCGCATGAACTGCTGAAAAGCAACCGCGGATCCTTCGGCTGCGCCCCAGGATGACAACGCTGAGAGACGGAGAAACTCGAGATTGTTGTCGTGTGGTGGCAGATTCCCCCCCGAGTCCGTTGGCGCAGGAAACATGCAATCAATTGTGCGCGGCAACCTCTAACTGAACAGGCGGTGCCGTGGCCGTGACCTCGGGATCGTAGTACTCATACACTCGCGAGGCAAATGTGCGCGCGCGGATAGGATACTTGGCGCGCAGCCGATAGCTCAACGTCACGGTTTGTTCCGGGGCAAGAGCGTTGAAGTAGAGAATCGCCTGCGTCGGCGTAAGCGAGAATTTTTCGAGCCGTCCGCTTTGAGCGGTCGCGCTTTTCTCCTGGAACTCCTGAAGATCCTCGGTGAGAAGTTCGAAGCCCGGCGGAATGCCGAGATCGACCATGACCATATTGGCGGTCTTCGGCAGGTTGTTGCGGATGGTCGCCGTGGCCTTCGCGAGATCGTTTTGCGCAAGCTGCTTGCGATCGTACGCAACGTCAATTGAGAGCGGCTCGGCCTTCGGTTCATCCTTCCATGGAACGAACGCGCGGCCCACAATCTGATAGCCGAGGCTGCCTGCACCGTCAAGTTTCAGTTCGACATCGGCCGTCTGCGCCGGATCAATACCCTTGAAAACGAACTGGTGGAGCAGGTCATTGTTGTCGGCATTCAATTCCAGGCTCTGCGCGGGCTTGCCGTCAAGCAGGATCGCAAGTGTCCCGTGCACGTCGGATGCATTCGACTGCGTCGCCAGCAGAAGGGCGCGCAGCGCCATAATGGTGGCCTGCGTGGTGCCCCAATTCCCTGAGGCTTGTTTCTTTGCGTACAGGTATGCGAGAGACTTCCGCGCGACCGCCGGAGCCTGGCCCCACTTAAGCAGCGCCTGCGTGGCCAGGCCGGTGGTCTCAATGGCGGCACTATCGCCCGTCGCGTACATTCCGGTTTCTTCCGCTGTCCAGTAAACTTGCTCTCCCTGCTCTTTGTGGGCATCCAGCAGCGCCTCCATGGCGCGGCGCGTGAAATCGCGGTCGCGGCCATCGTCGACGGCGAAATTCGCCACCACGGCAAGCGTGTAAGCGTCGCTCTTCTCGCCGCTATGCGATTCAACATACCCTCGCGCCTTGTCCATCGCCGGGCCGCTGTAGCCCGCATTTGCCAGCGCCCACGCTATGTATGCGGTAATGCGCAGCGCATCGGAGTTGTAGCGGTTGGTCGCGCCCTCATTGATAAACGACGTATCGGGCTTCCAGCTGCCGTCGGCCTGTTGCTGGCTGGCAAGCCAGTTGCGCGTGCGCTCGATCAGCCGCGGATCAACATCAGAGACTTTTGCCATGTCGCTGAATTCCATCAGGCCGTACGCCGTAAGGATTTTGTTTGCGGGCTTCTGTCCAAACCAGGAGAATCCGCCGTCGGGCACCTCGAACGTGAGCAGCCGCTGATAACCGTTGGCGATGAAGCCCTCAGCCTTCGCATGAATCTCGGGCGTAAGCTTCTTGGTCCGCTTCATGTAGTCGAGCGCCAAAACGTTGGGATAGGTGCTCGAAGAAGTCTGTTCGAAACAGCCGTACGGCATGCGCAGAATACTGTCCATCCCCTCAATGACCTGGCTTAGCGGACCGGGATAAAGGCGAACCAGAACGCTGGCCGCATCGGGAATGGCGTTGTCGGGGAAGGTCAGCTTTTGTTGCGCGGCGCCGTCAAGTGTGCCGTTGATGACGAGATCCTGCTCGCGGCCGTTGGGGACGACCTCGATCTCGCGGACCACGACGTCGTCGCGCACTTCGCCGCGCTCGCCACCCGCCAGGTGAGCCGTCAGCGTGAGCTTGAATTTGCCAATTCGCTTCGCGGTAAATGTGAAGCCGGATCCGCCTACGCGTCCCGAGTCGACCGTAACGGATTTCTCGGCGCTGTCGTCGTCAAGATCGAACCAATCCTCTGGTTGCAGCTTGAGACTTACCTCGCCCTTTCTGCCGGAATAGTTATAGACGGCAACCGGAATGGACACGCGATCGCCCTGGGTGAGCGTAACCGGAAGATCGAGGTCGGCAAAGAAATCCTGAAAGACCTTGAGGCTCGAGTCGCTGCTTCCCAACGCGCCCCATTCCGTCGATGCCAGCATCGCCATGCGCCAGGTGGTGATGGAATCGGCCACGGGAATTGTGACACTCGCGTTGCCATTGCCGTCAGTAAGAATCTCAGGGTTAATGTAGAGCGCCTCGGGAAAATAAGAGCGAACATGCGGAGCGCTGGCGGGCTCATCTGCCGGCGCGCTGTAACTCCTCTTGAGTTCCATGCGAAGGCTCTTCTGCGCGTCAATTTCCCTGCCCCGCATCATCCCTGCGGCGTCGGTAGCTGCGCCAAATCCTGCCGCCGCGGCCATGCGCATAGGAGGCAGGTTCGGTTCTGCCAGCGGCACGACCGGCGATGCTGCTGTCACGGCAACTGTCTCGCTGGCCGTACCAACCGTGAGGGACGCAGCCATGATTGCACGATCGCGCGCCGCCACTGTGAGCGTTCCGGTAAGCATCATGAATCCCGGCGAGACCATACGGATTTCGTACCGGCCCGCGGGAACTCCGGCGAAGTCGAATTCGCCCGCCGCATTGGTGCGAGCAGTGCGCCGGTCGCCCAGAGCGAGCGAACGCAAAACCACTTCAGCGCGTGGGATCACCGCGCCCGTCAAATCGGTAATCGTCCCCGTGACTTCGGCGAGCTGATTCATCGCCCCGCGATCGTGCTCCATGCGGAGGCCGAGCGTTCCGCCTTGGCCCGGCTGGTTCGCGACGGTTCCCGAGCGCACTTCAATATAGGCTGACAAATCGTCTGCGGTCGCGAATTTCCGGTCGGGACCTGCACTCGAAATACGAAAATAGCGGTTGGCGATTCGATACCAACTCACTCGCTCAATGCGCAACGGCGTATTCCAGGCGTCGCGAGGCCCGTCTCGCTCAAGTGCGGCAAACGCGCTTTCAATATCGGTGTCGCTCTCGCGCTTCTTCATCTGCTCGCTGAGTTGGGCGGCGATTCGGCCCACCTGGTCGAGGAATTCCGTGCGGTATCGCTGCTGGTATTCGGCATACTTCTCCTGCGGCAAGTCGCGCCCGAACTCAACGTCGAGCTTCGCCGGATGTGCCATCTCGGTGGCTGAGAAGAGCGCCCGCGCTGCAAGCCGATTAGAGCCGCTCTGCGATGCCCCCTCCTCTTCGATTGCGTCGGTCATCGACCACGAGTGAATCTCATAGCGCGGTTTCATCACCTCCTGCTCGAGATAAAAGAACACCTTTGCGAAGCCCGGCTGTTTTTCAGCCAGTGCGAAGACTGCCTCGTCGACCACCTGCAATCCCAGTGCCGCCTGCACTCCTTCTCCGCGTGCGTTGATTACGTGGAACTGGACGCGCGCCTCTCCACCCGGCCGATAGACGGCGGCATCGGTCGTGGTCTCAATCTTCAGCTCATCGGCGGGCTCGACGAAGATGAGCCGGTGATCGGCAACCGGCTGCGCGTCGCGCCCGAAGAGATACGCATCCACGTCGAGTGTGCCCGCCATCTCCGGCGTGGCGTCGAGCGCAACGCTTCCCTGCCCGTTTTCAAGATCGATGTCGCGCGTGAGAATGGTTTGCCCGTTCTTGACGACGTCGATATATGCAGCGCCGTGTTCGCGCGTGGAGAGAACCTTGAGTTCGATGCGATCGCCGGACTTGAAAACCGCGCGATTCGTATGCAGCAGGACCTGATCGGCGCCCTCGCGCATCTGAAGCGGAATCGCGCTTGCAGTGCGGCTGCCGTGATGATCGTCGGCCTCTACCCGCAGGGACGGCACATCCGGATCAAAGACGTACTCGGGCCTGACGCGAAACACAGCGACCCCGGCGTCGTCGGTTTCGAGCTGCTGCGTTTTGATCGGCTTTTCGCCACTGAGCCTAATGCGATCAAGGATGGAGGAAGGATATACAGTAAGCGTGGTGCGGGCCGGCGTGCCGTCAGCATACGAGGTCAGAATGAAGATCTCGTTCTCAACTTTCGGCGCCAGCGCGCCGCCCTCAGGGATCGCCGTGATGAGCAGCGGAGATTTGCTCACCGTGATGGGCTCGCCGCGAGTCTCTGAGTGATCTGCCGAATCTTTTACTGTTGCCTCGATCAGCACGCGAGCCGCTCCCTGGTCGAGCGGGCGGCCGGCGAAATAGTCGGGCAGTTTCAGGTCAAAGTGGTATACGCCGTCGCCATCGGTTGTTCCCTCGGCCGTCGCAGCCTCAAACATCTCCACATCCATGCTTGAGGCTTTCACCGTCACCGCGTCGTGATCCACTGCTTTGCCAAAGAAGTAGTTGGCGCGCACCGTGCCCGTGACATGATCCCCGGGCCGGTAGCCGTGTTTGCTCGCCGAGCCCTTATCAGCAAACTCTATCGCCACTTTGAATTTGGGAAGCACATAGCGCTCCACGTTCAGCGTCACCTCGGCAGTATTCGCCGGCGCTTGCGGGTCGCCCATCAGTGCGCGCAGGTGATAGGCGCCAAGATTCACTTCGTCGGCCAGGGTGAATTCTGCCGATGCAATACCGAATTGGTCGGTTTCAGTAGCCTTACGAAACACCTTGTTCCCTCGCGAATCCTCCACTTCGAAGGTCAGCTTGCGGCCGCCATCCGCCCGGTTGGTGGCGCGGTCCAAGGCCAGGGCGCGCGCATGGATGGTCTGGCCCGGCTGATAAATCGGCTTCTCGGTCGTCAGAAGAATCGAAGCTTTTTGCTTGAGCTCAACCGATTGCGTGAACTCGGCTGAGCCGATCGGCGTCTCGGCCACAAAATGCATGGCAAATCTGCCCGTGAGGCCTGCCGGAAACAGGAATCCCGCTTCCACCGTGCCGCGGCGATCCACTCTTCCTTGAAAGAGCGGCAGCGGCTTCACGCCAGAGCCCTCAAGATCGACTCGCAACGATCCCGCCTGGGGCGCGCCGCTCTTATCGTCGGCCACAATAATGCGGATGGCCGCGCGGCTTCCCGCGATGTACTCACTCTGCCCAAGAACGCGCACTACCGGCCGGCGCAGGACCTGCGAAATGGACTGAATGTCGTCGAGGGCCGGCGTGACTTCGCCGTCGTAAACAAACCGATAGTGCACGCGCTGCCACGGAATCTCTGTGTAGGTGACGGGTTTATCGAGATTGACGGTGAGCTGCCATGCGCCCTGGTCGCCGCCAGCTTCTGCCAGGCGTTTCGCCAGACCCAGAGTTTTGCCTTCAGGATCGAGAATCTCGGCCGTCAGCACGCCCGAGCCTGCACGCATTGCCGGATGCGCAACGTTGAAGGCGAGTTCTCCCTGCCGGTAGGTGGCCGTGACTTGCGCTTCGGCTGGATGCCCCTCATCCTTCGCGGCACAGAATCCGGCAGCCGGCAGAAAGGCCAAGGCAATGAGAATGCGGCAACAAATTCCCACGCGAGCGAGATGCATAGATCTTCCCCCGGTGCCGCGCCCGATCAGCAGGCGGCATCTCAATTGCGGACTCTCAACCGTCGATTCCGGAAATGTATCTTTCCAACAGACGCGGCCGGTTCGAAAAGGCAATCGCAACCGGAGCGCATGTCCGTAAAGGTTGAAGAGCCGCTCTATTGGGAGAACGCAGCAGGTCTTCAAGCTTGCATGAGTTTCGGAATTTTTTATGTGGAGGGGAATGCTACCTGCGCCGCCAGGTCACGCCATCCTCGCTCGTCCACCGGTCGCCATTCTCGGTGGTGATCTGGAATACCGGTTCGGCCCGGGCAGCGAGCGCCGCAGACCTCGCGGCTTTGAGTTTTATGTTTTCGCTCAGCTCGGGCGACGTGGTTTCGACCGCGGAGTTGGCAGCCTGAACCGTCACCGTCTCGGCGGCCGTACCCACTTCAAGCGTAAGATTTGTCTCGTTCGCTGTGGACGCCGCAATCTGTACAGCATCGATTTTTGCCGCCATGAATCCAGGAGAGCGCGCTTCAAGATTGTAGGAGCCGGGCGCCAGACCTGCGAAGCGGAAGCGGCCATTGCCATCTGTCTCAGTCGTTCGCGAGGTGTGCGTCGCCCGATCGGTGACGGCGACAGTTGCGTGAGGGATGACGGCTCCCGTCCTGTCCGTGACCTTGCCAGACAAACTTCCCGCCGCAGGGGCCGGCTCTGCTACCGGCGTTGTCTGCGTCGAAGCACCGGATGGAGCCGCCGGCGTCGCTGCCGCCGGTGGTGTCTGCGCTGAAGGAGCGGGCGGAGCCGCCGACGGCGCCGCTCCGGCGAATTCAACGCGAGGAGCCATCGCATACCGCTCCCGCCTGTCGCCAGAAACCGGATACGAAACCACCTCAGCTTTTACCGCGCGCCCCCTCCAGGGAGTCTTGACGGGTACCCAGGTTGCTCCGCCGTCATTGCTGAGAAACACAGCGTTTTCCGCGTCAATGGCCAAAATCTTTCCCCCGCGCGCGACAGCCGAAAGCAGTGCAGCCCCACCCGGCAGCTGCAAATTGGCAAGGCTCTGATTCCCGCTCGTCGTCCCTTGATCTTCAGCCGCAGTTGGCTGCCCGCCTTGCAACCTCACCTCAGGAGGCGCCGCAGGCTGAAGATTAGGAGCCTGTTCCAAGCCTCCTAAGCCGCTGCCGACAATTTCGGGTGGCTCCATTTTGCCCTCCACTGGACGCAGCATTCCGGCTGGCGCCGCCGGTCTCGTGGGCGGGGAATTTACCGCCGCAACATACTTTTCTTTGGACTGCGGTTGTTTCGCGTTTTCCTTCGGATGCTCTGCGGGTGCGGGCCGCTCGGCGGGTGCGGGCGGCGTACTTGCGGTCCTGGGTGGAGCGGTTGGAGTTTGCAGTGCGACTCGGGGCTCCGGCACATTGTTCCGGTCGCGGGAACTCTTGGCGAAATGCGTGATGAGCAACACCGCCGCCAGCCCCGCGACCGCCGCTGTAGGCGCGAGAATCATCAGGCCGCGGAACCAGCGGCGCTTTTCCCTCTCGCTCGCAACGGCAGCTGCCTGGATGGGCGGCAACGAAAGCGCTACGATTTCGCGGCACTCCGCGCACACTGCCAGGTGAGCAAGCATCTCCTCCCGCTCGTGCGCAGGCAGAGCGTGGTCCACAAAGGCGCTCACCTGGTCCGCGCCAGGATGCTGTCCGGATTGGAGAAAGTCGCTCATGTTGCTTTGGAATCCCCGCTTTGTCTCCGCTCCCCCTTTTCTAAGAACGAAGTTGTTTGCGAAGTTTGCAGCAGTGCCCGCACATTGATTTCCAGGTCGCGCGGATCCACTCCCAAAGCCTCTTTTGCCGCCGCTTTGCTCAATCCGCGCCGGCCTAACTCTTCAAGGAGCCGGTTGCGCAAATCTGCGGCCAGGTGCTTAAGGCGCCGGCTGATTGTGGCCTCGTGTACGTCGAGAGTGCGTCCAATCTGGGCAAGGGTCTGCCGATCAAGATAGTATGCGGCCAACAGAAACCGATCCTGCGCGGGCAATTTCTTCAGGATTACAGCAATCACCGTGGTCAGAACGGCCAGCTCGTCGGGCACGGGAAGAGCCGAAGCCGGAGTTGGGAAATCGGCATCATCGATCGGCGTCTCCCGATGCGTGCGTCGCCAATGATCCCGATGCCGCTGCACCAGTGTGGCGCGAAGCCATGAGAGCAGCGAACCGCGGCCGGAGTAGGATGCCAGCGGCGACTGCCGTTCACCGTCGCGTTCCCGCAACCCGTAAAGCTCAGCATAAAGTGCGTCTGCCAGCTCCTCGCCGAGACCGGCAGAGCCCGTGACTTTGATGGCGGTTTGTACCAGGGAAGCGCGATAAAGCGCCAGAAAGCGCTCCCATGCAGCGTCCTTTCCAAGTGCACACGCATGGGCCAGCGCCAGTTCGGTCAAGTGCAATGAGTGGATGAATTCTTCCTTCTGGAGGAGGTCTGCCGTCATCCCGGGCGGCAATCCGAAATTCGCCTTCGCGCCCACCGATTGGAGGATGCGCGCGAAATCTTCCGGCGACAGCCCGCAGCCCTCTGCTTCAGCCTGTTCCCAGAAATGATGGGTGAGCTTCGCCGGAAGAGCCTCATGGGGCGAAGGAGGATCGGGCGCCGCGGCGGCTTGCGGCACGGTCGGCAGAGACAATTCAAGACCGCTGCTTTGGGATGGCCCCGTATCCACGAACCCGAGGATAATCCACGACGCTCGAAGGCAGAGAAACAATTTGAGGAGACATTGCCGGCAGGGCGGACGTTAGCACAGGCCCTGGGCCGCTGCGAAGCTCAGGATCGCCGGTTCGCCGGGCCACTATCCGTGCGCATTGCGCTCATGTTCCTCGGGTAAATTCTCGCCTCATTTCCGAGCGCCAATTTACAGAATTCGCCAGCTTGCCCACCTGCCATCGGATGCAGTCCGGGTAACGGCCGATGGAGGCGCTCCGCGACGAACTGGTAATGTGGAAACATTGGGTGCGGCTTCGAGTGAGGGCCGTTACAGAATCTGGAAGACCCTGCAACTTTTGGAAACAGGCAACAGCTTGCCGTTTGGCAAAGTTTTGCTTGTTTTGGCAAACATCCAAAGCGAGAGGCGGCTTCATGCGCATCGGGATCACATGCTATCCCACCTACGGCGGCTCCGGCGTAGTTGCTACGGAGCTGGGCATCGAGCTGGCTGCGCTTGGCCACGAGATCCATTTCATCTCCTACTCGCAGCCATTTCGCCTCAGCGGCCGTGACGACGGCATCTTCTACCACGAGGTTCCCGTCTCCAATTACCCGCTCTTTGAATTTCCGCCCTACGACCTGGCGCTGGCCTCGCGCATGGCCGAAGTGGCCGAGTACTACGCGCTCGACCTGCTGCACGTGCACTACGCCATCCCGCACTCCGTTTCGGCGCTGCTGGCGCGGCAAATGCTGGCCGCGCGTGGGCGCAGGTTGCCGTTCGTGACCACTCTGCACGGCACCGACATCACGCTGGTCGGCCTCGACCGCAGCTACCTGGCCATCACACGCTACGCCATCCAGGAGAGCGACGGCGTGACCGCGATCTCAAACTACCTGCGCGAAAAGACCATCACCGATTTCGACGTCACGCGCCCTATCGAGACCATCAGCAACTTTGTCAACTGCGATGTCTACAAGCCGGTGCAGGACGAGCACGAAAAGGAAAAGGTTTGCCAACGCCACCATTTCGCGCAGCCGGGCGATTGCATCCTGATGCACCTTTCGAATTTTCGCCCCGTCAAGCGCGTCACGGACGTGGTGAAGATTTTCGCGCACGTGGCCCGCGCTCGCCCCGCGCAACTGATCCTGGTCGGCGACGGCCCCGATCGCTCGGCTGCCGAATGGCTCGCCCACGATCTCGGCATCCAGCACCGCGTTCACTTTCTCGGCAAGCAGGAGCGCGTCAACGAGCTGCTGGCGCTGGCCGACCTGCTGCTGCTGCCCAGCGAGATGGAGTCGTTCGGGCTGGCCGCGCTTGAAGCTATGGCCTGCAAAGTTCCCGCCATTGCCACGCGCGTGGGCGGCGTGCCCGAGCTGATCGACGACGGCGTGACCGGCCTGCTCTTCGGCGTGGGCGACGTGGAGGCGATGGCGGCCGGAGCAATCGGCCTCCTCAACGATCCGCCACGCCTGAAGGCCATGGGCGAGGCCGCGCGGAAAGACGCGCAAAAGCGTTTCTGCGCCAATCTCGTTGTGCCGCGCTATGTGCAGTATTACGAGCAGGTGCTGGCGGCGGTTTGAGGGCGGCCGTCGCGTGGGATCCGTGGCGTTGGGGCCCGTTCAGCGGCCTGAAGCTTGATGCTGCCTCCGATTGCCGGCTTTGCAACCATCCGAACCGGCTCGCAAAAGAGGCAGTTCGCGGGACCTGCAAAATCTCTACAATATCTGCGGCCGCCGTTCGTCTCCACGAGTGATGCATGCGCCCTTTCATCCCGCGAACCAGGACCTGTTCGCGGGGATCCCGTTGTCGCCGAGTGCTGCGTTGATGGCCGAGCAGAACCGCCAAATCGGGGAAATCATCGCGCAAGAGCGCGCGCGCCTGCGCAATTTCATCCGCAAGCGGGTACCCAACGAGGCGGACGCCGAAGACCTGCTGCAGGAGGTCTTTTTTGAAGTGGTCGAGGCCTTCAACCTGCGCGAGCCGGTCACCGCGTGGGGCGCATGGATGTTCCAGGTGGCCCGCAACCGCATCGTCGACTTTTTCCGCCGCAGGCGGCGCTGGGTGTTTGCCGATGACCCGGAGCCGGCGGCCGGCGAGGCAGAGCCGGCGCTCCTTGATCGGCTTCCCTCACCCGATGCCGGGCCTGCCGAAGCCTACGCGCGAACCCTGCTGCTGGATGCGATCGAAGACGCGCTTGACGAGCTGCCCGCCGCGCAGCGGGAAGTCTTCATCGCCAACCAAATCGAGGGCGAAAGCTTTAAAGAGATCGCCGCGCGCAGCGGCGTGAGCGTCAACACGCTGCTGTCGCGCAAGCATTACGCGGTGATGCACCTGCGCCGCCGGCTTCAAAGCGTCTACAACGAACTTTTCAACTCAGGAGAAAGCAAACCATGAAACTCCGTCGCCCCCTCAAGTTTCTGCTCTTCGTGCCGCTCTTCCTCGCCGTGCTTGCCCTGCTTGGCTGGATCGTGATGAGCCTGTGGAACGGGCTTCTTCCGGCGCTGTTCGGATTCAAGATCATCACCTACTGGCAGGCCTTCGGGCTGATCATTCTTTGCAGGCTGCTGTTCGGCGGATTCCGTGGGCCGCGCGGCGGCGGCCGGCGCTGGCGCGGCCGCATGAGCGAGCGCTGGGAACGCATGACGCCCGAGGAGCGCGAGAGGTTCCGCGAAAAGATACGCGCGTGCTGGGGTGGGCCGCCTTCGGAAGCGCCGGATCCGAAGCCGACTGCCTGAGCCCGCGCCGGCGCAGGCCTTGCCTTCACCAGATCCTCACAAATCCCTGCCGGCGGCGAAGTTCGGCCGGCTGTCGCCGCCAGCAAATTTCCTCAAAAACTCTTTCCCAACGCACCGCCGCTCAGCATATCCTGCTTCCACAGGAGGTCGACTATGAACGTACGGAGATCGGTGTGCCTCGCGGCGGTGTGCGTCCCCATGCTGCTTTGGGCTCAGACCGCGAATACTCATTTTGACGGGAACTGGACTACCAACATGTCGTGTGATGCCAGCGAACACATGCCTGCTTACAAGTGGACATTCGTCAGCACGATTGCCAATGGCAGCTTTCACGGGCAGCATGGCGAGGAACACGGCCCCGGCTATCTGGTGATTGACGGACCCATCAATGCCGACGGCAGCGCCAAGCTGCACGCCAAAGGCACGGTGCAGGCCGGGAAGGCGGGCCTCGTCACCCAGCTCAAAGGCAACAAATACGACTACTATATCGACGCCAGGTTCAATGACACATCGGGCACGGGCAAGCGCGAAGAGGGCGCAGGAATCCTGGGACGTCCCTGTAGCTTCGAGTTCACCAAGCAGACCGACAGCACCGCGCCGGCTGCCGCTCCGCCTCCTGCACAGTAGCGTTTCGGGACTCGCGGCCGGGGTGGTACAGCCACTCCACGGCCAGTGCTGCAGCCTCGGCCTGTCTCCTCGGTCGCTTGTTCCCTCGCTCCCCGTCTTCTGTTCTCCGTTCCCTGTCTTTACAGCGTGCGCTTGAACAGCGGCGTGGCAATGAGCAGCGAGGCGATGCCAAAGACTGTGAGGAAAAGGATGTCGCCCCAGATCGCCACCCAGCCACCGTCTTTGATGAGAACGGCCTTGAAGCCGTGAATCACGTAGGTGAAGGGATCGACCACCGTCATGGCCTGCATCCACTTGGGGAACGACACGGTGGGATACATGGCGCCCGAGGGATAGAGCAACAGCACATTGAGTACGCCGAACATGGCGCGCGGCACCAGCGGATCGTCGACGCGCACCATGAGCAGAAACATCATGCCGTTGAAAGCGATGGAGCCGGCGATGATGAGGCTCAGCATTTGCAGCATGATCATGGGGTGAAAGACAACACCCAGGCCTGAGATGAGCGAGCCGATGACCCCGATAGATATTCCGCTCAGCGCCGCTTTGATGGCGCCGGCAATGTTCAGGCCGAAGACCAGCTCCAGCTTGGTGATGGGCGTGACCAGGTATCCCTCGTGCACACCGCGCGCCTTGTCGTCGATATACAGCATGCCGCCGCCGATCATCACGGATATATACATCGCCAGTGCCACCGTCATGGGCAGAAGGTACTTCAGGTAATTCACGTACGGATAAAGCTCGACGATGGCGAGCGCGATGGATTTGGTCAGCCGGTCCTGGACCTGCGGCGTGTCGAGGGCGTCAACCACAGCCTGCATCTCCGCCTCAATACTCGCCGAGGTAAAGAGGTCGGAGTTGTCTACCACGATCCCCAGCTTGGGAGCATCCTGCGCGTAGACGCGCCGCGAGTACTGCGCCGGAATAATGACGGCCCCGTCGATTTTGCCGGTGCGCACATCCTCGCGCGCCTGCACTTCGCTGTCGTAGTTGATGGTGGTGAAGGTCTTGATGTTGGCGGCAATGGCGTCGAAGGCTTCGCGCACCTTTCTCGCCTGCGGCCCGTGGTCGTAATCCACCACCGCCACGTGCGTGCCTACAATCTTGCCGCCAAACGCGTTGCCGATGATCACCAGTTGCAGAATGGGCATCATAAGCGACATGATCATGAGCGTGGGCGAGCGGAAAAACTTGCGCATTTCGCGCTCGATGATGGCGGACATGCGATTCATGGTTGCGCTCCGGGCCGCGGCGGCAAGGTGAACACCGGCTTCACCTGCTCATCGCGCAGCTGGCGGCCGGTGTAATGAATGAATACGTCGTCGAGCGTGGTGTTTTGCACGCTAAGCGAGGTCAGGGTTTCGCCGAGGCTCGACGCCAGCTCCACAATCTGCATCGTGGTCTTCGATCCCGACTTGGTAATCACGCGATAAAAGCCTGAGCCCTCGGGCTGCACGCTGGTCACGTCCACAATCTTTTCCAGCCGCCCCTGCCAGGCGTCGTCTTCACGGTCGAAGTGCACTTCGACCACGTTGGCGCCGGCTACGCTGTTTTTGAGCTCCACGGGGGTGCCCAGCGCCACCAGCGTGCCGTGATCGACAATGGCGATGCGGTCGCACAGCTTGTCGGCCTCTTCCATGTAGTGCGTGGTGAGCAGCATGGTGAGGTTGCGCGACCTTTTCAGTTTGTCGAGCATCTCCCACACGGCGATGCGCGAAACCGGATCGAGGCCCGTGGTGGGCTCGTCGAGAAAAAAGATGCGCGGGTTGTGCACCAGGCCGCGCGCGATCTCAAGCCGCCGCCGCATGCCGCCGGAAAGTGTCTTGGTCTGCGCGTCGCGCCACTTGGTCAAGTCGACAGCCTCGAGCACCGCGTCGATATTCTTCTTGCGCTGGTCGCGTGGCACGCCGTAGAGCTTGGCGTAGATGAGAAGGTTCTCCTGGAGCGTCAGGTCCTGGTCGCTGGTGAGCGCCTGGGGGATGACGCCGATGGTGCGGCGCACGTCGTCGGGATCGTCAGCGACGTTGTGCCCGCCGACGATGGCCTTGCCCGCAGTGACAGGAATGAGCGTCGTCATCATGCGAATCAACGTGCTCTTGCCGGCGCCATTGGGACCGAGCAGGCCGAAGATTTCGCCCTCGTGGACGCTGAAGCTGACATCCTTCACGGCTTCAAAGTCGCCATAGCGCTTCCAGATGTGGTCAACTGCGATGGCGATGGGCTTGGGCGCGCCGTTGCCGTTGCCCGGGTTCTGGTTGGATGCCGCGCTCACTGCTGCACCTTCAGCTTGGCCTTGGGAATGTAGACCTCGGCAGTCATGCCGGGCACAAACTTTTCGCCGGGATTGGGGATGAGCAGCTTCAACTGCACGGTCTTGATGTCACGCTTCATGCTGCTGACGTCGCGCTGCGTGGCAAAATCGCCTTCGGCCGCCTTCGCAATCACCTTGCCGTAAATCGTGTCGCCGCTCGGCATTACCACGCGCAGGCTGTCGCCCAATTGCACGCTGTCGGCCTGCGTCTCGGGCAGCGGCGCGTAGACCCAGGTCTGCGTCAGGTCCATGATGGTGACGATGGGCGTCCCCGCCGACACCACTTCGCCCTGCCGCGCCGCCCACACGTCCACTTTTCCGTCGATGGGCGAGTCCACCTGCGCGTAGCCTTCCTGCACGCGCGCTTCCTGGGCCAACTCGCGCGCATTTCTCTCCGCGTCGCGTGACTCGTCAACCGAGCGCGCATCGACCTGCGTCAGCAGCTCGTGGGCCCGCGCCTGGCGCAGCGCGGCCTGTGCCGCGGCCAGGTTTCCCTTGGCCGTATTCACCGCGGCCTCCGCCGCCCGCAGGCTGCTTTCCGCTTCGTCGCGCGCCTGCGCGCTCATGATTCCCTGCTTCGCCAGCGCCACGGTGCGGCTGGTGTCGGCCTCCTGATGTTCCAGGTTCGCCTGCGCCTGCGCCAGCGTGGCCTCTGCCGCGCGCACCTGCGCCGCGTAGCTTACCGTCGCGCTGCTGGTCTCACCCTCGTTTTGCTGTTCCGTCTCCATGGCTTCGCTCAGCTTCCAGCGGTCGCTGGCCGCAGTCGCTTCGGCGGCCTTGCGCGCGGCGTCGAGGTCGTCGGCCTCGATCTCCGCGATCAACTCGCCGGCCTTCACATCCTCGCCCTCTTCGACGGTCAGCTTCTGGATGCGCCCCGGAATCTTGGAGCTCACGATGACTTCGTTCGCATCCACCGTCCCGATCAACTGCAAATCGCCGCCGCGGCGGGTGGTGGTCAGATACCAGATCAGCGATCCCACCGTCAGCAGGCCCAATATCAGAAAGACTCGATTGCGCGCACTCACTTGCGTTTCACCTCAATCCCTTGAAATCGGCGACGTCGGGCATGGGCGTGTCCGCCAGAACTCGCGCCGCCAGTTCCGCGCCATGTTTGCGGTCAGTGAAGATGGCCTTGCCCAACAGCTCCACCATCGCCGCTCTCCGCGCCCGCAGTACTTCCTCGTCGAACGGCTCGAACGACAGCACCAGCCGCCACACCGGCGCGCTGAGAAAGTAGAAGACGTTCGCGCCCAGCGCCGTGAGCGCGATCTGCAGCCAATCGGCATCGATAATTTCGCCCGACGCGATGCCTTCGCGCACCAGCGACTGGTACATGGCATGCAGCGGGGCAAACACGCGCTTCACCAGGATCGGCAGCAGCCCCTCTTCGCCTTTGTGCAGGCGCATCATCTCCTGCTGCATCAGGCTTTGGAACTCGCGCTGCGTCAGAATGCGATCAAAATGATCGAGCGCCGCGCGCAGCAGCCGCTCGCCCGGGCTGGCATCGCGCAGAAACACGGCCATGGAGCGATCGCGCACCCGCGCCGAGACCGTTTCCAGCGCCGCCGCATAGAGCTTTTCCTTGCTTTCGAAGTAGTAGTAGAGCAGCGCCTTGTTGACTCCCGCCGCGGCGGCGATCTGCTCGGTACGCGCGCCGGCCAGGCCATGCGCGGCAAACTCGCTGAGGGCGGCGTCGAGAATGCGGGTGCGCGTTTCGGCGGAGCGGTCGGCTTGCGGTTCGTGTTTGGTTTCGGTTTGCATGGGTCGATGCTTGTTTAACTAACTGGTTAGTAAAATAACTCAAGTGGGGGTCCTTGGCAAGACTCGGTATACAATTCGCTCCGGGAACCCCATGTAACATACACATTTTATAGGTGATTATCGCTTACAGTTGACCGCAAGGCGCGATGCTGGATTGTCCGGATCCTGCCGTCCACTCAGCTGGCACCTCGACAACAGGCGCCGCGACGGGCGCGACGACGCGCCGCTTCATTTTGGCGGTTGAGGCGCACCCACCTTGCGGGGACGGGCGCCGGACTCGCGCAGGGCGCGGTCGATGACGCCCCAGAGGTCATCGAGAGTGCTGAATCCGCGAACCTCTTCTCCGTTTACGAACAGTGCAGGAGTGAAGTCGAGTCCCAGACCTTTCGCTTCCTTCATGGATTGGCGTACAGGGGCTTCGTCCTGCTTCTTGAGGCAAGCTTCGAGGGCGTTCGCATCCACCTTGGCTTTTTGTGCTTCCTCTGCAGCCATGCGATCGAGGACGGCGAAGCTCTGTTCGAGATCCCTGTTCCTTCCACTGACTTCCTGGCCGTGGGCATGCACCTCATCTACGTAACTCCAATAGGCAGCCGCGTTCTCGCCGGCAAGGCAGGCAGCGTCTACAGCCGCGTGCAGCGCCCATGGATGCATCTCGACGATCGGGTTGTCTTTGTAAATAAACCTGACCTCGTCCCCGTAACGAATGAGAGCCGCGGGGAAAAGCTGCTGATTCATGTATGCGCAGACGGGGCATTCGAGGTCGTCGAAATTGATCACGGTGACTGGAGCGGCCGGGTTGCCGCGGATCGGCCGGCCCGCAACGTCGATCGAAAGCGCAGGGTTGTGGTCCAGGTCGAACGTGTCGAGACGGGCCAGCGTTTTTCCATCCGTCGAAATCAGGAAATCTACCGCGGTGGTCTTGTTCGCCTGCGACAGTGTTACACGCAGGGTGTCGTACCCAGGAATTGAACTCGGTGTGCGCGTTCCGATTGTTATGTCGCAATTCCCGGGGACGGAATACTGCGATCGAATGATTAACTCAATTTTGCGATCCAATGGAATCGGATTCGGTTGGGATGGCGTCTGCGCAAAAACCGCCTGGCAAATTGCAGCGGAGGCCAGGGCCAAGCCGGCCACGATGACTTGAATTTTCAAGGGCGCACCTCTAGCGGAAGTCGTCGCAACCCGGCGGTGTGAGCAGCTTACCACGTCGTTGCGCCGGTTGCCGCCGAGCAGCTTCCCCGGTGGTCCACTCGGCTCTTTCATTCGGGCGTCTGACGCTCACTTGTTCCGCGCCATGCACCGCCGGATGGGCTCATTGTCGCAATAGACCCTCCACTCGGCCACCTGACCATCCCCCACCCCCGCCCGGAGCGCGGCAGGCGCCTTCCAGCGATTCTCCGGCAGCAATTTGCCGTCCGGCGCGTAGGTTCCGCCCACCTCGCCCAGCATCATCACGATCGGCCCGTCCACATGCACTTCCTCAATCGCAATCGCGTAATCGGGAACCATTCCAAAGTATCCCTTCCACGCCACCCGCATCTTCTCGCGGCCCTCAACCAAATTTCCCAGCGAGTCAATGAAGCGATGTCCGGGCGTCATCAGATCGCAAATCGCGTCGACATCGTGCTGGTTGATGGCGCTGACAAACGCCTCGGCAACTGCCTGCGGGGATTCGCTCATACGACTTCGCTCCCTTGGCCCCTGTCTTTCCACTCTGTTGGCCGCTCCCTATTCCCTGTCTTCTCGCTCCTGTTTTCTTGCTCCCTTGTTCCCTTGGTCCCCTTCTCAATCAAACACGACCGTCTTGTTGCCGTAGCAGAGGATGCGCCGGTCGAGATGCCACTTCACGGCGCGCGACAGGACCATGCGTTCCAGGTCGCGGCCGCGCGCAACCAGATCTTCCACCTGGTCGCGATGCGAAATGCGTTCCACATCCTGCTCGATGATGGGCCCGTCGTCGAGCACTTCCGTGACGTAGTGGCTGGTGGCGCCAATCAGCTTGACGCCGCGCGTGTGCGCTGCGTGATACGGCCGCGCGCCCGTGAACGCGGGCAAAAAGGAGTGGTGCACATTGATGATGGCCGCGGGATAGCGCGCCACAAACGCCGGCGACAGAATCTGCATGTAGCGCGCCAGCACCACCAGCTCGACCTGGTTGCGCTCGAGCAGCTCCAGTTGCCGCGCCTCAGCGTCGGCGCGCGTTTCCGCAGTCACCGGTACGAATTCGAAGGGCACGCCGTAGAATGCCGCCAGGCTTTGCACCTCGCGGTGATTCGAAATGATGAGCTGGAGCTCGCACACCAGCTCACCGGCGCGCCAGCGATGCAATAGGTCGGCGACGCAGTGCAGGTATTGTGAGCAGAACAGCGCCACCCGCGGCCACTCGACGCTCGACGTCAGCTCCCACGTCATATGGAGTTCATGTGCCAGCGCTGCAAACGCGGCCCTGAACGACTGCAGATCGAAGCCCTCCAACTCCCACTCGACGCGCATGAAGAACAACCCGGCATCGTGGTCGATGTGCTGGTCGGCATGGAGAATGTTGGCGCCGCGCTCGTAGAGCAGCCCCGACACTCGCGCCACTAGCCCCTTGCGATCGGGGCAATCGATGAGGAGAACAGCAGAATCATTCATCGTGAGAACAGGTTACGCTATCGCCCTGCTGCCCAGCATGATCGCTCGGCCAATAAATTGCTTGACAAAGGAATGCCGATCCCGTGAAGTGAGAAGCAATCCGCGGCATGCTTCCCCTGGGCATGAACAGCATCGAAAGCTGAGCGAGGAGGCCGGACGATATGTCTATTTGCGATACGAGGGTCAACCGGACAGCGGCTCGCAGAGTCGTGAGCACAATGTTCTCGAAGCAGCACGGTGTCGAGTCGAGCCTGCGAAAGGCGACCATGCCATGCGGGTTGCTAGGTGCACTCGTTCTTGCGCTGTTGCCTTGCGCCATAGCGCAGCAGTGGGGTCAAGAGCAGAAGCAGGTTCAGACACAGCCGGGGGCTCAAGCTGGAGTAACGCAGCGTTACGGCAACTTCAGCATCGTGTGGCCGGCGCAGCCGCGGCTCGTCGAAAACCCCGCCAACAGCACTGAAAGCGCCGCCGTCTAGGCGGCGCAGGTTCCGCCATACACGTGGACTCTTAGCTTTCTTCAGTTCTCGTCGCCGCAAGAGACGGTGACTCCGCAGGATTTTGCCCGCAACCAGACTTCCAGCCCTCCCGGGGCGGTGATTCTCAGCGTCGGCACCGCGAAGCTGGCCGGCTATCCCGCCGATGAGGTCATCTGCCGCATCGGGCAAACCACCTACCTGGCGTGGAGCGTGCAACCAGCGCGGCAAATCGATTACGTGATCACGGCTGCGGGACCCGACAGCCCGGCATTCCGGCAGCGCGCCCAGCAGTTCGCGAATTCTTTCAGCGCGGCGCGGTGAAGGTTCGGATTTCGTGAGGTGTTCGGCGATGAACGCAGCGCACGCGAGAAAAGAATTGTCGCATCTATCGGCAGAATGCGAGGAATTGAATGAGGTCCGCCTCTAGGCAGTGCCAAGATAGGTGTCGATGAACCCGCCAACTGTGCGGTTCCAGTCGGCGAACCGCTCGTTCAAGGCTTCGTATGTGCCGCCGGGCCAGAGATCCATCGCCATTCCGAGCCAGGGGTCGTTTACCTCGTCGTAATAGGCCGTGCACCAGCGGTTGTTGTAGTTCCAGGCGTTGATCTGCGAAACATCGAATTTACCGTCGGTGGCAAAGCCGGCCATGAAGCTAAGGTTGGCAGTGCGTCCACCCTTGAGGTCGACCGCGACAGTGACCGGTGTGCCATGGGAACTGGTCTCGATATGGGGCTTGCCGCTACTCTTCCCCATGACCACCTGCGCGGTGTAGCCCGCGCTCTGGAGCCACGCAACGACCTCCTCCAGGGTTAAGCCGCCGTCGGGAATCGGATGCAACGTCGCCGGCGCCTGCGGCACGGCCGGCTGAGCAGGGGCGGCCGGCGCACTCTGCGCGCTTTCCGCGGGCGCCAACGGAGCGCCGCAATTTTTGCAAAATCTTTCATTCGGCAGGGACTCTGCGCCGCAACGAGGGCATGGCATGGCGATTCTCCAGTTGAGGGCGAGGCAATCTATCGCAGATTGAATGCGTCGATGAACCTGCCGAGCCTGTTGTTCCAGATCGCGAGATGACTGTTCAGCGCTTCCCAAGTGCCGCCTGGCCAGAGACCGATATCCATTTCAAGCCAGGGATCGTTTTCGCTGTCGTACGAAGCCCTGCAATAGAGGATCTTGCCGTTCCACTCGTTCAGCTTCGAAACATCGAACTTGCCGTGGCAGGAAAAGGCGAAAGCGAGTCCAAGCGAGGCGCAGCGCCCGCTTTGGCAGCCAGGCGTCGAAATGTTGAACTTGGCGCCCTGTGAGTAGCTCTCAATGTGGCGATTGCCGCTCGTACCAGTGACCACCTGCACGGAGTAGCCCCCGTTCTGGAGCCAGCCGGCGACCTCTTCCAGCGTTAATCCGCCCTCAGGAATCGGGTGCAACTGCGCCGGCGGCTGCGTCACGGCGGGTCCGGCAAAGGCGGCGGCCGCACTCTGCGCACTTTGCGCGGTTCCTAACGCAGCCCCGCAATTCTTGCAGAACTTCTCATCCGGACGGGACTCCGTGCCGCAACGAGGGCAAGGCATGGCGACTCTCCAATTCCAGGAAGGGATCTATCGGGGTTCCTGCAAGGTATCATTTCCCCGCTTGCCAGGTAAAGCATTCCCGGGCCGCGGTCCGGCAGCAATGCCGGCAGCTTCAAAGCTCGCAGCACGTTCCTATCCGGGGCCTACGGAGCCCCTATCTGGCCCCGCGTGCGCCGGGTTCCTTTGTGTCCCTGGGCCGTATGCTGACTCGCTGACCTGCTGCATTTTCAGTCGTAGTAGTCCAGCCCCAGGTGCGTGATCAGGTCGGCGCCCATGATGTGGCGCAGCGTGTTCTTCAGTTTCATCGACTGGATGAACAGATCGTGCTCGGGATAAAGCCCGGGCGCAGTCTGCGGCGATTTCAGGTAGAAGCTGAGCCATTCCTGGACGCCGATGGAGCGCAGCTCGGGCGTGCGTTTGGCCAGGTCGAGGAACAGCGCCAGGTCGAGCGCAATGGGAGCGGCCAGAATCGAATCGCGGCACAGGAAATTGACCTTGAGCTGCATCGGGTAGCCGAGCCAGCCGAAGATGTCGATGTTGTCCCATGCCTCTTTTGCGTCGCCGCGCGGCGGATAGTAGTTGATGCGAATCTTGTGGTAGATTTCGCTGTATAAATCCGGATAGATCTCGGGCTGGAAGATGTACTCGAGCGAGCCCAGCTTCGACTCTTCTTTCGTCTTAAAGGATTGCGGCTCGTCGAGCACTTCGCCGTCGCGGTTGCCGAGAATGTTGGTGGAGAACCAGCCATTGACGCCCAGCATGCGCGCCTTGAAGGCCGGCGCCAGCACCGTCTTCATGAATGTCTGGCCGGTCTTGAAGTCCTTGCCGCAGATGGGCGCGGCATTTTTCTTCGACAGCTCGACCATGGCCGGCAGGTCGACGGTGAGATTGGGCGCGCCATTGGCGAAAGGCACACCCTCTTTGAGCGCCGCGTAGGCATAGATCTGCGAAGGTGCAATGGCAAGATCGCTTCTTTCCAGTCCCTTCTCGAATGCCGACACGGATTGATGCACGGCCGCCGGCTCCATGAAAATCTCCGTCGAGCCGCACCAGATCATCACCACGCGGTCGACGGTTTTTTTGAAGGCGCGAATGTCGGCCCGCAACTGCTCGGCCAGATCGCGCTTGTCCTTGCCCTTCTTCACATGCGTGCCGTTGAGCCGCTTCACGTAGTAGCGGTCGAAGACGGCCGGCATGGGCTTGATCTTTTCAAGATACGGCCGAAGCTGTTTCAGCGTGTCGCCCTTGAGCACTTCAGCGTGCGCGGCGGCTTCGTAGACGTTGTCTTCAAAGATGTCCCAGCCGGTGAAGACGACGTCGTTCAGATCGGCGAGGGGCACAAAGTCCTTGATCAGGGGAGATTGTTTGTCGGTTCGCTTGCCCAGCCGGATGGTCCCCATCTGCGTGAGCGAGCCGATGGGCTTGGCCAGCCCGCGGCGAATGGCTTCAACGCCGGCGATCATGGTGGTGGCCACGGCTCCCAGCCCCACCACCATCACGCCCAACTTGCCCTTGGCGGGCTCGACTTTCTGTGCGGAGTTTTTCCGTCCCGCTGCGGACGGTCCTGCGGTGACTGCAGTCTTCCGGCTGCCTTTATTCTTCGTTGTCATTGCCTCTCCTGTCTTTGCTTTACCCAAGAATTGGAAATCAACTTCAGTTGTTTTTTTTGTGGTTGCTCACTCGCGTGAGGTATTTTTTCCGAGCGGCGGCGGCCCGCGCTCACTTACCGACTCGCTGACTTGCTAACTTGCTAATCCGCTGCCTGCTTCGCGCCGGCGGCGGCTCAAGTGCACCCACAGGAACCACACCAATAGCGCCACCAGCGCCAACTCCACGACAAGGTGAAAGCGATGGAACCACTGCTCGAAGCGCGGATCGGTGTGCCAGCTTTCGCCAAGCTTCATGCCCACATAGGCCAGCGCAAAGCACCACGGCCACGATCCCACAAACGTATAAACATGAAACCGCACCTGGTTCATGCGGGCGATTCCCGCGGGAAATGCGATGAAGGTGCGCACAATGGGCAGCAGCCGTCCCACGAGCACGGTGATCGATCCGTATTTGTCGAAGAAGTTGCTGATCCACTCCAGGTCGCGGTGGCTCATCAGAACCCAGCGGCCATAGCGCTCGACCAGAGGCCGCCCGCCCCTCGCGCCGACCCAGTAGGCCACCGCCGAGCCCAGATTGCAGCCCACGGCGCCGGCGGTCGCGACCCAGTAGAGGTTGAAGTGGCCCTGATACACCACGTAGCCCGCAAAGGGCATGATGATTTCCGATGGAAGCGGAATGCAGGCCGACTCGATGCCCATCAGCGCGATGATGCCGGCGTACCCTCCGGTGCTGATCACACGCGTCACGAACTCCACCAGAAGGGCGAGAATTTTTTCCGTCATGAGCGTTCCTAGTATATAGGCCGCTTACGCGCTCTGAAGCCGCCGGAACGCTATAGGCGCATGAAAGATAGCTGCACACGTCTGCAATTCTCATTTGTTAGGATGAGGTATAGCTCAACCGCGCAGAGGAGGTTTCGTTGCCCGATTTTCCCCCTGTTCCGCTTACGCTTGAGGGCTCCAGTGTCCTGCACCAGTTCTTCCGCTTCGACTGGAAGGCCTGGCTGGGCTGCGCGCCGAGCGAACGCAGCAAGATTGCGGCGGAGGCCGTCGAGCCTCTGAAGGGGCTCGAGCGTTCCGGCGCCGATATTCCCTGTCACTCCGCGATTTACTCCCAGCTTGGCCATAAGGGCGACCTGATTTTCATCCATTTTCGCGACTCGCTCGAAGCGCTCAACCGCGTGGAGCTTGCCTTTGCGCAAACACCGCTGTATGACTTCCTGGTGCCCACGCACTCCTATGTCTCAGTTGTCGAGCTGGGGCTCTACGAGTCGACGCGTAAGACGTACGAAGCTGCTGCGGCCAGAGGATTCGAACCGCACTCGCCGGAATGGAACGCCGAAATCGCCGCTTCGCTGGAGCGCGCATCCGCCGCGATGGCGCCGCGCCTGTTTCCCGCCATCCCCGACAGCAAATATGTCTGCTTTTATCCCATGGACCGCACGCGCGCCGTGGGCGCGAACTGGTACACGGTGCCGTTCGCCGAGCGGCAGCGCATGATGCACGAGCACGGGATGATCGGCCGCCGCTACGCCGACCAGGTGAAGCAGATCATCAGCGGGTCGATTGGCATGGATGATTGGGAATGGGGCGTGACGCTCTTCGCCGACAATCCCGTGATCTTCAAGAAGCTGATCTACGAGATGCGCTTCGACGAAGTGAGCGCGGTGTATGCGCTGTTCGGCCAGTTCTACGTGGGGATCAGGCTGGCGCCGGAGAAACTGCCGGGCTGGCTGGAGGGAAAGCTTTAAATCGTTCGTCGAACTCGGGGCCCGAGGGTAATGTTCAAGCAATTCCTTCAGAGGCCTATGTTGCTTTTATGATTAGGCGTGTTGGCGACTCGCGTCTTGCTTGCTCAGAATGTGCTCGGCCGTTTCTTGAAGGCACCTTGGTTCGATCTCATGTTTTTGCTTTTCGTTCTTTCGATTCCATGCCTTGAAATCGCAATCCTTTTGAGAGCACGTCACGCGTACGTGACATCAGGCGAACCAGGATGGTCCGGCGTTGTATACGATCGTTTCGAGGTGAGGGGCAAGCCGCGAGGTACGTCCATCCACCAGGTGCTCGGCGTTCTGTTCATCTGCTCCCTGCCTTTTGCGCTTTGGGCCTCACGTGACGGGCTCGTTCCACCGGGAGCGGAAATACCCGGCGGAAACCTGATTGGAATTGTGGGACTTGCTGCTGGCAGCGGATTTAACTTATTGATTACCGCGTCTGCGGCGCACGCCGTGTTTACTGCAAAGAGCAGGTCAAAGCGGCCGCGTCAGCAGGCCTGATGGTTGCACAGTAAGGAAAGTTTGCCTTACAATTGTTTGCGAGGAATTATCCATATGGCAACGCTCACAGTGACAGCCAAAGGCCAGATCACGCTGAAGCAGGAACTTCTGCGGCACCTCAAAGTTCAGCCTGGGCAAAAGGTCGATGTGGAGAAGCTGCCGGATGGGCGGCTGGTCCTGCGGCCTGCGGCGAAGAAGGGCTCGATTAAGGCATTCAGTGGGTCGCTTGCGAAGAAGGGAACGCCCCGATTCACGATCGAACAGATCAATAAAGCCATCGCCGACGGTTGGGCGGGGATTCGGTGAGAATCGCGGTCGATACAAATGTTCTGCTCCGTGACGCGTTGCAGGACGATCCCCGCCAGTCGTCGATGGCCGCCAAATTACTTCAAAATACTGAGCTGGTTATCATCCCGACGCCTGCGCTTTGCGAATTTGTATGGGTAATGAAACGGCTTTATAAAAGATCCTCCGAGGAGATTGCCCGCTCACTCCGCCTCCTCGCGAGCGGTGACAATGTTCAGGTCGACAATCCTGCGATTGAAGCGGGCCTGGAGATGCTCGATCAGGGCGGCGACTTCGCTGACGGCGTTATTGCATATGAAGGCCACTGGTTGGGCGCCGAAGAGTTCGTGAGCTTCGACAGGCAGGCCGTTTCTCTTCTCCGAGCCAAGGGGCACAAAGCACGGCTGCTTTCGTGATCCTGAAATCAGTCGAATTCGGGCGCGACGGCGTTGGCAACGACGACCACGTCGACCGGCGCCTTGTCGGGCTTGAGTTCCAGACCAAGCTGCTCGCGCAGCGCGGTGAACAGGCCGGGATACTGCGCGTCGGGCGGAATGCCCTGGCCGTTGTCCTGCGTCCAATCCATCTTGAAATCGAAGTCGCCTGTGAGGCCGGTGCGATCGATGACCACGCGGTCGCATTCGGGATCGTTCACGAACCAATCGGCGAGACCGCTCATTGGCATTGCGATGGCCGTCATGTGCCCGTTGCTGTCGCGCAGGCTGTGATTCGGTTCGGCCCTGGGCTTACCTTCAGCATCCAGTTGCGCGACCGCTGGAGTGAGCTTGGCTCCCCCTTTCGCGACCACCAGCGCATAGACGGAGATGGTCCGCGTTTCCTGGCTGACCTTGAGTTGAAAGCGATCGGCGAGAAGCGCGCGCACCGCAAGCTGCGTCTCGTGGTACCTCTCACGCGCCCGCATGTTCTGCATTTTCGCGATTTCCGCATCGCTGTATTTGGCTTCGATGTCGTAGGCCTGCTTGCCCATCCAATCGGGACCACCCAAGACCTGCGAGTCCGACTTGAGGCCGTAAGCCTCGCGGATCAGCCGCCGCAGCGTGTAGTTCTCGATCGAAAGCCCGCCCCTCTGACCGTTCCAGTTATGATGGCCGTCGCCCGGCTTGGTGGGCTTGATGGATGCCACCTCGAAGCTGGGCGGGTTGCCGGCGCCGGCCGCCGGCGCTGTTTGCTGGGCCGACAAATACAATGCGGGCAACGCAACAGCTGCCAAAGCAAGAAGGCCGGCGGTGTTTCGAACGATTCGCATGGGACGTGCCTCAGTTGACCGTGGGTTCAGCGGCTGACTCCACCACAACCACATCCACCGTGCTGCGCTCCGGCTTCAGCTTGAGCCCCAGCTGCTCAGGCAGAGCCCCGAACAGGCTGGGATAGGGTGAGTCGGGTGAAGGACCTTGGCCGTGGTCGCGCGCCCAGTCGAGTTGAAAGTTGAAATTGCCGGCCAGGCCCGTGCGGTTGATGACCACGCGATTGCCGATATCGCGCAGGCTGGTGAGCGCGTCGGCAAAGTTGTCCATCGACACATCGTTCGCCGTCAGTTCTCCGCCGTGGATGTCGATTCCGGAATCGCCACTCTGCCCGTTCGCGCCCTTATCAGGCGTATGCTTCAGCTTGGGTCCCGGCCTGGCCACCATGAGGGCGAAGACCGGCAGGTTGCGCTGGCTGCGGCTCACTTTCAGTTGAAATCGCTCGGCGAGCAGCGACTGCAGCATCAGGTCCCACTCGCGATCGCTTTGATCGTCGTTCATCTTGTCGAGCCTGGCCGCTTCGCTGTCGTCAACTTTGGCCACAATGTCGAATGCCTGCTCGTCGATCCACTTGGGCCCGCCCAGAATCTGCGAGTCCGACTTCAATCCGTAGGCTTCGCGAATGAGGCGGCGCACGGTGTAGTTGGTTACGGTGAGGCGGTTGCCTTCCGTATCGTAATCCTGCCGCCACATTCCTGGCCGGGCGGGCTTGATGGTCGCTACTTCGAAGACTGGCGGCTTCTGAGCGCTCGCGGTGCTGGTCGCGGGCTCCTGCCCATGGGCGCCCGGGACCGCGCACGCGGCGACTGCGAGCAAGTTGGCCGCCAGGCCGAGGCGCCGGCGCAGCGGCCCATTCCGCCGCTCTTCTGCGCCAAGCCGGACTCCCATCAGCACGAGTACCATGGATCAGAAGCACCTCTTGAGAACAAAGATGAAGCAATCAACTTCGAAAAAGAAATTGGCCGCACGTAAAAGTCCGGCGCAGCGCAAAGCGGCGCCGAAGAAACCACACCCCGCACAGAAAAAGACGGTTCCCGGGGAGAAAAAGACGCCGTGGGGCCGTGGGCCGCTGGCGCCGGAACGCGTCGCTGCCATCCTCAAGCTGCTCGACGAGGCCTATCCCCACGCCGAGACCGCGCTCCATCACCGCTCGCCGTTTGAGCTGCTGATCGCAACCATCCTTTCGGCGCAAACCACCGACGTGCGCGTCAACATGGTGACGCCCGAGCTGTTCCGGCAGTTCCCTACCCCGGAGGCCATGGCCAAAGCCACCTTGCCTGAACTCGAAGCGCTGGTCCGAACCACCGGTTTCTACCACAACAAGGCGAAATCGATCCAGGGCGCAGCGCGCAAGATCGTGTCCGACTTCGGCGGCAAGGTGCCGCGGACGCTCGCCGAGTTGATCACCATTCCCGGCGTGGCGCGCAAGACGGCGAACGTGGTTCTCGGGTCGTGCTTCGGCATAGCCGAAGGCATCGTGGTCGACACGCACGTGTTTCGCATTGCGCGGCGGCTGCAGCTGGCCAGCGGCGACACACCGGAAAAAGTCGAGCGGGAACTGATGCAGGCAATCCCGCACGACCACTGGATCAAGTTCTCGCACGAGCTGATTCTGCATGGCCGCGCGGTGTGCATCGCGCGCAAGCCCAAATGCAACATCTGCAGCCTGGAGCCGCTGTGCCGGTCGAAGGATAAGACGTGGAGTTCATGAACAGACAGCGGAGTTAGCGGGGCCAGCGGGGTGAGCGGCGTTAGCGGGGCTGAGGGAGCTAGCGATCGGAGACGCTGGAACTGGTTGCATCAATCCCGTTTTGAAAGTGCAGGGCTTCAGCCGTGCCGTGAGCACCGCATAAACACCGGGGATTTAGCCCCTTAGGGGTGCCTTTTTGGTCTCCCATGGCATTTATGCAACCGGCTCTGGACCCCGCTGGCTTCCCGCGGCAAGCACGCTGCCCGGCGCAACCGATCATTAAACCCGTGGCGGCATGGGGACCGGGAATTGAGGCGCCGGGTCGAGAAGCTGGGAGTATTCAGCGACCTTAATCCAATAGATGATCCAAAGGACGAAGGCCGCCAATGCAGACAGCGCTCCCAGCACCGGGATAATGCAGCAGCAGGTGCACACGCTCATGGCGATGCCGATGGGTTGTCCCGGCAAGGGCTCGGGGCTTGGGATTCCGCGCCGCGCGTATTCGTTGGCCAGCGACCTGCCAATAGCCATGACCACGAAGAAGTTCCAAACCAGATGGAAGAACGGAATGAGCAGGAGCCACACCAATCCCGGCTCCATGGTTCTGAAGCCCGGGGCGCACTTGCTGAGGGTGTTGTAAAGCGTGAGCAGGAAGAAGATGGCCGGAACGAGAAAAACGCCGAGGATGGCAAACACGATGAGGATATGCCAAGGCTGAATGAGGTCACCCATGTTCCCTCCGGAAATCCGCAATGATTGTGAGACGACAGCATTCTAGCGCGGGGCGGCAAATGAGTCCACGCGAAAGGCAGCGCGGTTAGCGGAGTTAGCGAAGTTGGCGAAGATGGAAATCACGCTCCGAGGGTGCGTTGGACGGCTTCGATGAGGCCGGGGATGTCGTGCGGATTGGCCTCGTTGGCGGGCATCCAGCCTGCCGCCCGCAACGTCTGCGTCGTAATTGGGCCGATGGAAATGGCGGGGATGCCGGTGAACGGAAATGGAATTCCCGCGGCTTTGGCGGCCTCGGCCAGATGCCACACGCTGGAGGAGCTGGTGAAGGTTGCTGCGTCCATTCCCTTTTGCAGGGCCTCGCGCAACATTTCGGGCGCGGCTTCGGGCATGACGTTGCGGTAGGCATCCACGACATCGACGATAGCCCCCACGGCACGAAGCGCGTCGGGGATCACGTCGCGGGCGATTGCGGCGCGGGCGAGCAGAACTCTCTTCTTCTCAGCTCTTGCGGCAAGGGACTCGACCAGGGACTCAGCGACGTAGTCCTTCGCAACCAGGGCCACTGCAAATCCGGCGTCACGCGCGGCTGCTGCCGTGGCTTCCCCAACCGCCGCAACCTGCAACGCCTTCGCCAAGGAAATGCCGAACGCCGCCGAGCGCTCCACCAGCACGCGCGCGGTGTTGGCACTGGTGAGAATGAGCCAGTCGTAAGAGCCGAGCGAGCGGACAGCGCGATCGAGCGCTTCGAAGCTTTCAGGCGGGCGAATTTCGAGCACGGGAACTTCGACGGGTTCAGCGCCCAGCGCGCGCAGGCCATCGCTGAGCTTGCCGGCCTGGTGCGCGGCGCGCGTGACGAGGATGCGACGGCCCGCAAGCGGCAGCGCCGGCATCAGGCCGCTCCGCCGGCAGCCTCGCCGGCTGCAAGCAACGGCCCCGCGCCCGCTTCAAGCAGCATCGCCGCCGCGACACGGCCCAGCGCCGTGGGATCGTCGTTCTTGCGCACGGCTCGATGGTAGATGCGCACGGTCGTGCCCTTGTCAGGATCCGCAACCACGCCGAAAATCTCGTCGCGCGGCCGGGTTTCGTCAGAGCTTTCCCACGCTTCGAACGGCTTCTGGCGGCAATGGATGCCGATGGGCACCTGGCAGCCGCCGCCCAGCGCAGCCAGGGCCGCGCGTTCGGCCATCACCGCAAAGCGCGTGTCGGCGTGATCGAGAAACGCCAGGGCATCGAGCGTGGCTGCGTCGCCCTTGCGCGTCTCGATGCCCAGCGCGCCCTGCCCCGCTGCCGGACAAAAGTCCTTGGGATCGAGCCGCTCGCGGATCCAGTCGGTGCGGCCCAGTCGGTCGAGCCCCGCGGCCGCGAGCAGAATCGCTTCCACCTGCCCTTCGGCCAGCTTGCGCAGGCGCGTATCTACATTCCCTCTGAACTCGACCAAATCCAGATCGGGGCGCAGCGCCTTTAACTGCGCGCGGCGGCGCTGGCTGCTGGTGCCTACGCGCGCGCCTTTTGGCAGCGCGGCCAGATGGGCGTGCTTTGCCGAGACGAATACGTCGCGCGGATCGACGCGCACCGGCGTAGCCGCAAGCGCGAATGGCTCCGGCAGTTCAGTGGGCAGATCCTTGAGCGAGTGCACGGCGAGATCGACGCGGCCGCCCGCCAGCGCCTCCTCGATTTCCCTGGTGAACATGCCCTTCGAGCCCACCTGGGCGAAAGTGATGTCCTGCAGGCGGTCGCCGGTGGTTTTGATGATCTCGATTTCGACCTCGTGGCCCTGGCCGCGCAGCAGGCCGGCAACGTGGTTGGCCTGCCACAGCGCCAGCTGCGAGCCGCGGCTCCCGATGCGCAGCTTCATCGCCGCGTCCCCATGCCGCCTTTGAAGACTCCCATGTCGATCACGCGCCTGCTGGCAGATTCTTCGTCCGCAGCCGCGCCCTCGTTGCCGGCCGCTTCCGGTGGCGCCAGCGGCGCAACTGACCACTCCTCGCACAGCACGTCCATGCGCGCCGCGTCGCCTTCGCGCGCGGCCTGCTTGAGGGCCTGCATGGGTGGATGCAGGAATTTGTTCACCAGCCCGCGAGTCAGCGCTTCGACGGCGGCCAGCTGCTCGGGTGTAAGCGAGCCGAGGCGGCTGTGGATGCGTTCAATCTCGGCCACGCGAATCTCTTCGGCCTTCTTTTGCAGCGCCACGATGGCGGGCGCGGCATTCACCGCCCGCTGGCGCAGGTGGAACCGCTCCACTTCAGCGGCGATCAGCGTCTCGGCATCTACGGCCTGGCGGCTGCGCTCTTCCATGTGCCCGGCAGCCACCTGCTGCAGGTCGTCGATGTCGTAAACGAAGATGCCGTCGAGATTGTTCATCTCCGGGTCGACGTCGCGCGGCACCGCAATATCGATGAAGAACATGGGGCGATTGCGGCGCCGATGCAGAAATGCCTGCCCGTGCTCGAGGCGGAAGATGGGATGCGGCGCGCCGGTGGAGCTGATGACGATGTCGGCGCGGGTGGCGGCTTCGTAGAGCTGCCCAAACTCGATGACCTCGGGCGCAACGCGGCCCTCAAACTCCTCGGCCATGCGGCGCGCGCGCTCCGCCGTGCGGTTGCTCACCAGGATGGCGCCGGCTCCCTGCTGCACCAGGTGCCGCGCGGCGATCTCGCTCATCTTGCCCGCGCCGACCAGAAAAACCGTGCGCCCCTCGAGCGAGCCGAAAATTTTGCGCGCCAGGTCCACGGCCACCGATGCGATGGAGACCGAGCTTGACCCGATTCCGGTTTCGCTGCGCGCTTTCTTGGCCGCGGCAAAGGCTCCCTGCAGAAGCTGCTCGAGCTGCCCGGCCACGGTGCCCGCCGCGCGCGCCACGGCGAAGGCCTCTTTTACCTGGCCCAGAATCTGCGGCTCGCCCACCACCATCGAATCCAGGCTAGCGGCCATGCGGAACAGGTGGCTGACGGCATCCTTGTCGCGATACTCGTACAGGTGCGGCGCGAGCATCGGCGCGTCGATGCCGAAGCGGTTCGACAAGAAGTCCGCAACCGGCGCGTCGCCTTCCACGGCCGCCAGCAGCTCCACGCGGTTGCAGGTGGAAACGATCATGCACTCGGTGACGCCGGGCGTGGCCGCCAATGCGCGCGTGGTCTCGGCCAGCTCGTCGCGGCCGATGGCGATCTTCTCCCGCAGCGCGATGGGCGCGGTTTTGTGGTTCACGCCAATGAGTTTCAGCGCCATCACGGACCGAACCTGTGCACCTGGCTGACGAAGTTGATTGCCCAAACCGCCATCATGGCCACCAGCCCCGCGCCGGAAACGTAAGCGGCCCTGCGGCCGCGCAAGCCGACGCCGAGACGCAGCAGCAGGAGCGTCACGTAGACAATCCACATGGCGAACGAAGCAAGGATGTTGGGATCGAGAAAGTAAGCAGCGCCCAGCGCGGTTTCCTGCACCAGAACGATGCCGATCAACAAACCGACGGTCATGCAGGGAAAGCCGAATTCGAGGGTGGCAAGAGCGAGGCGCTCGAGGGTATCGAGCGGCGGCAGCCAGTCGAGAGGCCCCCGGCGCTGCGCCTTGGCGGGTTTGAGCTTGGACTTGATGCGGCGCTCCTGCACCAGGTAGAGCATGGAGGCCAGCAGGCTGAAGCCGAGCGCGGCGTAGCCGAGCAAAAGCGCGATGATATGCGCCACCAGCCAGCTGACCCAGACGCGCTGCGACGGAAACCGGTACTGGTCGGGCCCCAGCGCGGGGATGAACACGAGGAAGAACGTGGCGGGCAAGGCGAAGATGCCAAGCGAGATGGCGTCGTAAAGCCACCACACCAGAAAGAACAGGCCGGCGACGGCGAAGCCAAGCAACGACTCGATTTCGCGCACGCCCACGGGCATCCAGCGGTGCGCGATGACCAGCATTTCGACTACGGATACGAAATGGAAGAAGAAGGCCAGCCCGCCGAGGTGGACGCAGGTCTTGCGCCACGGCAGCGAGTTGGAGAGCACGGCGGGGAAGACGGCCACACATCCCCCGGCATATAAAATGGCCGCAACTCGTAGCCAAAGCAGGTACATGGCAGCTTTACCTTAGAGCCGTAACCCCTCAGTATACTGTGATGTAAATCACCTTTAGCGCCCAGGGAAGCTTGGTGAGGGGCGGGCCGCGCAGAACTGCCCATCAGGAGTGGAGATTGCCGTGTGCGGGGAGGTGGGCGGCGGAGGCACGGATCGGCAATTCGGATATGGGGGAGAGCCAATCCCGACTCAGGAGGCTTATCAGAGACTTGAAAGTTGGGCCGTAAGTCCTTGCAAGCATTCCGCGCTGAAGGGGTTACGCGGTGAATGTGACCGAATCGGCCAGATCTTTTCTGTTCTGAAGTCCGAGGGAGGTTTCCGCCCGCTCCTTTTGCAGGTTGAGAAGGTACAGCTGTGCCTCCTGCACCAGATCGCGAACGGCGCCATTCGGAACTTTCCCGATGGCCGACTCAATGACAAGTAATTTCTGCAACAGAACCGTGTGACTCATGCGCGGCCCTGACCCCCTGGTTTTTCCTGAGGATTTCAGTCTGCCGTTACTTTCATGGTTCGGATGTGATGCAAGTCACTCTGGTTTGGTTAAAAGTCGTGCGCCGAGACCGGTCCCTCCGAAACACGAATGTGAAGGGTTTCCGCACGCGCCGCGAAGGCAGTTGAATTTCCGCAGGTCGGCCTGCTGTCGCGCCGGCGCGCTGCCACGGTAGTCTTAGGGATAGTGTGATTCGAAACCAAGTGCAAAACGCCACGCTGAGGGGTGAGGCGCTGGACCACGGCCAGGCCGCGGCAAGCTCGACCGCCCCCGGAGCCGACAGCGCTGAGGAGTTTGCGCTGAACTCGCCGCCTGAAGCCAAGCGGCCGGAGGAGAAGGGCGATCTGACCCCCTTCATGCGGCAGTGGGCGGCGGCGAAGAAGCAGAATCCCGACGCGCTGCTGTTCTTCCGCATGGGCGATTTTTACGAGCTGTTCTATGACGACGCGGCCGTGGCCAGCCGCGAGTTGCAACTGACGCTGACGGCGCGCGACAGGGAGCGCAGCGTTCCCATGTGCGGCGTGCCCTACCACGCCGTGGAACAGTACCTGACGCGCCTGCTGCGCAAGGGCTATCGCATCGCCCTCTGCGACCAGATGGAAGACCCCAGGCTCGCCAAGAAGATCGTGCGGCGCGAGGTGACGCGCGTGCTCACGCCGGGGACGGCGCTCGATGCGGGACTGGGACAGGAGCAGAACAATTTTCTGGCGGCGCTGTATGAGGTGAGTGGTTCGCACTCTGACAGGGAAAAAGCAAATGCAGGTCCTTCGACTTCGTCCCGCCCGGGCGGGACTCCGCTCAGGATGACAGCTTCAAGGGTGGGACGAGCCGAATCGGTGTGCGCGGTGGCGCTTCTGGATGTGTCGACGGGCGAGTTTCGCACCGCGGAGTTTCATGGGGAGAACGCCCAGGCACAAGCCGTGGATGCGCTGCTGCTGGCTGCTCCCAGCGAGGTGCTGTTGCCGGCGAATGCCGAAGTTCCGGCGCCGCTGCAGCCGATTCCGGCGCGCACGCGCGTGGAAGATTGGGTGTGGACGCGCGATTTCGCGGTGCCGCTGGTAGAGCGGCAGTTGAACGTGCGCTCGCTTGAGGGTTTTGGCCTGAACGGCCACGACCCGGCGGCGATTGCTGCCGGCGCCCTGCTGCACTATGTGCGCACGACACAGAAAAACGAGGCGCTGCACATCGACAGCCTCAAGTTCGAGGAGCACGCGACGGCGCTGGAGCTGGACCAGGTAACGGTGCGCAACCTGGAGCTGGTCGAGCCGCTTTTCAGCGGACAGGACGACCGCGCCACGCTCTTTCACACGCTGGATGCATGCGCGACGCCGATGGGCAAGCGGCTGCTGCGCGCGACGATTCTGCGGCCGCTCAAGAGCGCGCCGGAGATCGAGGCGCGCTACCAGGCGGTCGCTGAGGCGCACGCCGACCTGGTCAAGCGTGAAGAGATTCGGCGGGCGTTCGCGGGCATCCTCGACCTGGAGCGGTTGCTGGCGCGGATCTCACTGGATTCGGCGGGCCCGCGCGATGTGCGCGCGATGGCAGCCAGCCTGGCGCGCCTGCCCGGATTGAAAACTGCGCTGGGCGCGATGACGGCGCCGCCATGGCGCACTGTTGACGCGCATCTCGACGCGCTCGACGACGTGACGGCGCGCATTGTGTGCACCCTGGTGGCCGAGCCGCCTCTGACGCTCGTGGATGGAGGCGCGATTGCGGCGGGAGTCGACGCCGAGCTCGACGAGTTGCGGTCGGTTTCCACTTCGGGGCGGCAGGCGATTGCGGCCATCGAGGATCGCGAGCGGCAGCGCACCGGAATCGCATCGCTGAAAGTGCGCTATAACTCCATCTTCGGTTACTACATTGAGATCACCAAGGCGAATCTGGCGCTGGCGCCGGCCGATTACGAGCGCAAACAGACGCTGGTAAACGCCGAGCGTTTCACCACGCCGGAGCTGAAGGAGTACGAGCGCAAAATCCTCACCGCGCACGATCGCTGCATCGAGATTGAGAAGCGCATCTTCGCCGAGCTGCGCAGATTCGTGCTCGACGGCGCCGGACGTATCCGCCGCAGTTCCGCGGCAGTTGCCGAGGCCGATCTGCTGGCCTCGTTTGCGCACCTGGCCGCGGCGCGTCAATACACGCGCCCGCAATTGAGCGAAGAGCCGCTGCTCGAAGCTGTGGCTGCGCGGCATCCTGTGATTGAACAGTGGATGGAGGAGACGCGCGAGGGGCGGTTCATTGCCAATGATCTCTACCTGTGCGCTCACGACAACGCGCATCCAGAAGACAAAGGCGCTGGAGCGCCTGGAGCGCAGCCGAGTCTGCTGCTCGTCACCGGGCCCAACATGGGCGGCAAGAGCACCTATCTGCGGCAGGCCGCCCTGCTGGTGCTGATGGCGCAGATGGGCAGCTTTGTGCCCGCGGAGCGCATGCGTCTGGGGCTGGTGGACCGCATCTACACGCGCATCGGCGCCAGCGACAACGTGGCGCGCGGGCGGTCGACGTTCATGGTGGAGATGACGGAGACGGCCACCATCCTGAACACGGCCACGAAGCGTTCGCTCATCCTGCTCGATGAGATGGGGCGCGGAACGGCGACCTTTGACGGGCTGAGCCTGGCGTGGGCGACGGTGGAGTATCTGCACGCCGAAGTGGGCGCGCGCACGCTCTTCGCCACGCACTACCACGAGCTGACCATGCTGGCCGAAAAACTGCCGCGCGTGCGCAACTTGCGCGTGGGGGTAAAAGAAGCCGGCGGCGGCATTGTTTTCCTGCACACCATTGAGCCGGGCGCGGCCAGCAAGAGCTACGGCATTGAAGTGGCGCGGCTTGCCGGGCTGCCGGCGGCGGTGATTGAGCGCGCACGGCACGTGCTGCGCCAGCACGAAAAGCAGGAGCGGCAAAGCGTGCAGGTGGAGACGGCGCCCGATCCGATGCAGATGACAATCTTCACGCCGCTCTCGCAGCGCATCGTCGACCGCATTGAGGCGACGGACGTAAATGCGCTCACGCCGCTGCAGGCGCTGAATCTGCTGGAGGAACTACAACATGAGCTAAAGGAGAAAGGATGACGGCAACGGTGCGCCAGGCGGTGGGAAGCTTGCTGGTGGTGGGGCTTACGGGCAAGGAATTGTCGGAGATGGAGCGCGCGTGGCTCAAGCTGATGCGTCCCGCGGGCATCATTCTCTACAAGCGCAACATTACCGACGCGGCGCAGGCGCGCGCCATGATTGCCGAAGCCAGCAGCTTCTGCCTGCCGCACTGGACCAGCTTTGTGGACGTGGAAGGCGGATTGGTAAACCGGCTGCGCGAGGCGCTCGCGCCCATTCCGTCGGCCCAGGCGGCGGCGCAGGCGGCGCTCAAAAGCGGCAACATTGCGCTGGCGCGTCAGCACGGAGAGCTGATTGCGCGAGCCGTCAAGGCGTTCGGGTTCAATACCTCGCTGGCGCCGATGATCGATCTGGCGCTGCCCGATTCGGTTGAAGTTCTGGGCACACGCTGTCCTGCTCCCGATGCGGCCGGCGTGGTGGCGTACGCGCGCGCGTTTCTGGCCGGCTTGAAGGCGCAGGGCGTGACTGGCTGCATCAAGCACTTCCCGGGCCTCGGCGGCGGCACGCGCGATTCGCACCTGGAAACGCCGGCGATCCGGCGCGCGTGGAAGCAGTTGTGGCAGGACGACCTGGAGCCGTATCGCGCTCTGCGCAACGTGGCGCCCATGGTGATGATCAACCATGCGGCCTATCCCGAGACGGCCGATAAGAAGCACCCGGCCAGCGTTTCGAACTTCTGGATTCGCGACGTGCTGCGCAAGCGCATCGGCTACAAGGGCATCATTCTGTCGGACGATCTGGAGATGGGCGGCGTGGTGAAGTTCATGCCTATTGAAGAGGCCGGCATCGCGGCGGTGCGCGTGGGATCGGACCTGGTAGAAATCTGCCACCATCCCGAACCCATTCTGCGCGTCTACGAGGCGCTGGTCAGCGAGGGTGAGCGGTCGGCCGCGTTCCGCAAGATTCTTTTCGAGCGGTCGCGGGTTTCCGAGCGGAAACGGAAGAAGGTGTTTCCGGCCAGGATGCCGCCGGCGCTGAGCGCGACGCAGTTTCAGGCTCTGCGCGATGAAGTCCTGCGCTTCGGCGAGACCATCGAGAAGATTATTCCGGCGGCAACCATCGCCGGTCCGGTGCGGCCGCCGACCTCGGTGGAAACGGCATGACGAACTTCCCGGACCCAAAAGCGATGACGGTGGCCGGCGTGATGAGCGGAACGTCGGCCGATGGCATCGACGTGGCGGTGGTGCGGATTAGATCACATCCTGGCCGCAGAAGCGCGGCCAAGGGTGCGGCAACCCCGGGTCGTGCGGCGCGGCCGAAAGTCACGCTGCTGGCGCACGAGCACTTCGCGTATCCTGCGCCGCTGCGGCAGGCGGTGCTGGCGGCGATGAATGCCGGCTCCACTTCGACGGCGGAGCTGGCGCGGTTGAACTGGCGCCTGGGGCTTGCCTACGCCGCGGCAGTACGCGCCACGCTGGCGCGGCACAAGATCAAACTGGATCTGATTGGCTGCCACGGGCAGACGCTTTACCATCAGGCGCACGCCCAGGCGTACGCAGGCAAAAAGTTTCGCTGCGCGTGGCAGGCGGGCGAGGCGCAGGCCATCGCCGCTGCCACCGGCGTGCCGGTGGTGTCGAATTTTCGCCCCGCTGATATCTTCGCCGGCGGGCAGGGCGCTCCCCTGGTTCCACTTTTCGATTATGTCCTTTTCGCCGATGAGAAACGCGGGCGGGTTCTGCAGAATATCGGCGGGATCGCCAATCTAACCGCCATACCGGCAGGCGCGGGGGCCGATGCCGTGCTCGCATTCGATACCGGGCCGGGCAACATGGTGATCGACTGGCTGGCGCAGGAGCTCTTTGGCGAGCCGTTCGATCGCGGAGGCCGGCTGGCAGCGCGAGGAGAAGTGATCGGGCCGGTGCTCGAGGAAGCGCTGCGGCTCCCTTACTTCAAGCTGCGGCCGCCGAAGACCTCAGGGCGCGAGCAATTCGGTCGGGCTTACGCGGCTGACTTTTTGAATAAGTGCCGTGCAAAGTCCGGCAATCCCCATGACGCGCTGGCGACGGCGACGGCGCTGACCACCGCGACCATCGCCGACAGCTACGCGCGCTTCGTCGCGCCGCGCATGAAGGGCAACGCGGTCGAATTCATTGTTTCGGGCGGCGGCGCGCGCAATCGGTCGCTCGTGAAAATGCTTGCGGCGCGGCTGCGACCGCTGGGATGCGCGATGCGAGACAGCGACGAATTCGGCATGCCGGCGGAGGCGAAAGAGGCAGCGGCATTCGCGCTGCTTGCCTGGTATACATGGCATCGGCTGCCGGGAAATGTGCCGTCGGCGACGGGAGCGCGGCGCGCGGTGATTCTCGGTCAGGTGACCTACGCATAAGTGGGGTTCGCAGCGAAGGCGATCAGAATGACCGCTCACAAAATTCTTATACGAACAGGCGAGAACCCGGGGGTATTAATTAAATCGTTAATGGCGAATTCAGCTATCAATTAATAAATTGGCAAGTAATTGATTTGATTGGATCGGCGATCTGCGTGGGCCGATTTTGCACAGGATATGGCGCCGGGTTTTGCAATTCTCTTGGTTTTTTCTTGCTCGCCGCGGCAGGTGGGACAGAAGACTCTCACGTCCCTCGCCGACCAACTTGAGCTCTGGAGCCATTGTGCCCAGAGAGGCGAAATTGTCTGCAAATCCGCTGAAAAAATCTGCCATGGGCGGCGCGCTGGCGCCGCGGTGCGCGGAGACCGTTAAACTGCCCGAAAATCCACATCTTAGGTAACTTAAAAAGCTTGCAATTTTGTCAGGAAATTGACTTTATCATGTAAACTATCAAAAAAAAGTTGCAATGCAGTTGCTTGGTTTGTGCAACTTTTTGCCGTGCGTCGTGTACATTGAGACAAAGCTAACTCGTACGCGCGGTGCCCGTTTTTCGTATTGAAAGCCGATTCGTGTAGTTCTTCCGTAGCAAACGATTCAGCCGGGTTCCAGAGTTCAATTCCCTGCTCTTTTGCCTTGTAATTCTTGAGCTTTTTTGGATTTGCACGCATGCTCGGCACAGGCTCCGGGTGAGAGGAGGCATGCGGAAGACAAGGAGATGCAGAATGCGCTTCAAGTTGTTCAGTTTTCCCCCCTTGATCGTGTGCCTGCTGTTTGCAGCGATCCCCGCTTTCTCTCAAGTCGTTCCCGCCTATCAGAAGGGTGGAGTGAATCTTCAAGTTGGGGTTGGCGCCTCCAGTTACGACGTGGACTGGGGACACGGGCGCATGCTGGGAGGCACGCTCTGGGGCGACTGGTATCCGGCCAAGTTGCCGCACGTTCTGAACGGCCTGGGGCTGGAGGGCGAGGCGCGCGACATCAGCCTGGATCCGAATCTTCCTCCGCAAAAAAATATGCGCCAGGATACGGCTGGCGGCGGCGCCATCTACAGGTGGCGTATCAACGACCGGTTCAATCCTTTTTTCAAGGGTCTGATTGAAGATGGCAGCGTGGATTTCTACCCGGTCGGCCACTATTCGCACGACACGCGGCTGCTGATCGCTTCCGGCGGCGGCCTCCAATTCCGGTTTTTTGGACCGCTCTGGGTTCGGGGCGATTATGAGTATCAATATTGGATAAGCCCGCTGATTGGAAACACGTTAAACCCGCAAGGATTTACGCTCGGCTTTGCCTACGACTTCAGCCATCCGGGGAATCACTGATCGCCGTGCGGCCCGCGCAACGGGCCGCACCCTGATCCCGTAAACAAGAGAGGCAACTGCATCCGGTCTTGAAGGCGGAAGAGCGGATTCCTGCGTTGCCTGAAGTGTTAGTCTTGCCACTGTATGATGCGCGTCAGGATCCTGGCCATTTCGCTTGCGGTGACCGCCACGGGTGCGTTTTCTTCCCCGCGCGGACCGCAGGCGGCTACGCCACCGCAGGCCTCGCCCTATCCTTCAAAGCCGCTGCCATTTGACTTGTCGGGAGCTTCGTACCCGACCAGGCCTATTTCGCCGACCGGGACGACTACAGCTTTTTCATTCAGCACCGACGGAGCCGCGAGCGCAAAGGCGGTCGAGTACCGCTCTCAAGAGCTGATGAGCGACGAGGACCGCGCCCTGGCAACCAAAGCGGAGCCTGCCATCCGCGATGCCACCACGTTTGCCGGCATCGACTTCGACCAGGGAAAATGGGGTTACCAGCAACTGGTGTGCGCGGCGCTTCCTGAGCACATGCTGCTGCTTTACCGGCGCGACAACGGGAGCGGCGATGTGAGCCTGTTTTCCGCGGCCATTGCGCGCAGCGGCAACGGGAAGGTGCGCATTATTCCCATCCAGCGGCGGGGCTTTGCGCCGTATTCGCCGGCTCCCGTCAACGAGCTTGCCATTGCGGCGTTCAACCGCATGCGCGCCGACGAGCCTGAAAACAAAAAACCCGACTGGCTGACAACGGCGCTTTGTTACGCGGCGCTCACCGGGCCGCGCCCGGCGATTTCCGCGGCGGATGGGAAAACGGCGGCGCATTTCGCGGTCGAGTTCACGCCCACCATTGAGATTGAAAAGTACGGCGGATCGACGGTGCGCTTTGTGGATGTGGCGGCGCCGCAGCAGCCCATGCAATGGGCGTTGACCTTCGATCCCGCCGGGCAACTGATCAAAGTCGGCCATTCCGCCGCCCTGGCCTATCCCGTCAAGGCGATTCCCTGGCACTAGAAGATCCGCGTCTAAAGCCGATGTGCTTGATTGCGCCTGAAGGCGGCTGCTCCCCCCATTTGCGCTACAGATTCGTGGCGAGTTCGCACGCGCACACTGAGATTCCCTTTTGATAGAAGACGGTCCGCGGCCTGATATACTTGACCACCAGCGCCAGCGACAAGTAATCGCCTGAGGGGGAACGATATGAACCTGGGCAGACGCGCGTGTCTTCGAGCACTTGCAGTGATCCTAGCCGGCACTACGATTTTCCTGGGTGGATGCGACCGGCTGGGATTCAAGCACGGAAACGAGGCGCAGGTCGATATGGCCAGGGTCCAGCATCCCGCCGGCATGCGGGACGCCGATCGGGAAGACGCCGTTGTCGTAACGGTGATGCGGACGGGCGATGTGCTTCTGGGGCAGAACAAGACATCCGTGGACGAGCTTAGCGAGTCGGTTCGCGATAGGCTGGCCGGCCAACCCGCCAAAATGATCTACATTCGCGCCGATGCGCGTGCGCCGTTCCGAGCGGTGGAAGACGTCATGGATGCCGCGCAGACGGTAGGCGTCTCCGATGCAGGATTGCTGACCGCGAACCTGGATACCGCTCCGAAGAGAAGCTACTTTGCCTGCGGCAAGGCGCCGGCGACGGCCTCAGTGGGGCTGGGCGTCTCAACGCCCTGGGCGCCCCGTAACTCAGCTGAGCCAACCACCCGTACCATCGTGGTGCAGATTCTCCGCCAACCTGGCGGGATTGCGAGTTACAAGATCAATGCGACGGATGTGACGAAGGCCGAACTGCCGGGGAGACTGACCGATATCTACGCGAACCGCAACGAGCGTGTACTGTTCGTCAAGGGTGACGACGGCCTTGATTTTCGCGATGTGGCTGAGGTTATCGACATAGCGAAGGCCAGCGGCGTGGATCGCATCGGAGTGCTGACACCGAGAGTGGTGGCGGGGCTGTCGGGCCCCGGGCCCGACGTGGGGCCGGTCAATACGCAGTCGGAGATCGTGGACAACCATCTCATTGCCCCTGTCCGGATTCCTCGGGACATCCAATTGGTGCTCGAGAGGGGTGTGCCGCCCCCGCCGGTTGGCGCGCCCGGATCGAGTTCAGGTGGCGCGAACAAGGCCGCGAAGAAGGCCGCGCCTCCCGAGAGGATCGAAATTTCGTCCGGCGTGGCGGCGGGCTTGCTGCTTGAGAAGACCCAACCCGTCTACCCGCCCATTGCCAAGGCCGCGCGCATTCAGGGCACGGTGGTTCTGGAACTGGTAATTTCCAAGACCGGAGAGGTTGAAAGTCTCCGCGTAATCAGCGGGCACCCTCTATTGGTGCCGTCCGCCGTGAACGCTGTGAAGACCTGGCGCTATCGGCCCTACCTGCTTAACGACCAGCCAGTGACGGTGGAAACTACGGTGAATGTGGTCTTCAGCTTGTTCGGATCATCGCCGGCTGACGCCGCTACTCCGCCGCCTTAGAAACTCACCTTGCGGCTCGGATACCACGTGACCTGGATGTTGGTGGTGGTGACGGTCTGCTCGCCGGGCAGGTAGATGGGCGCGTTCCAGTGCTCCACCGTGAAGTTGCCCTTGATCTCAAAATCCCTGGCGATCCGTTTCACGCCTTCGACGCTGAAATCGTTGAGCGTGGTTCCCCCGGTGATGAAATCCTTGGCAGCTTTCTGATTGCGCGCGCTCACCTGCAGCCACTCGTTGCCGCTGAGGTGCCAGGTGATCCAGGCTTGCCCGCCCTTGTCTTCGCGTCCGATCCAATCGCCGAAGAGCTGGCCCTGGTTGGTGTAGCCCTGCTTTTCGATGACTTCCCAATACATGAACTGGCCGCTGTGGCTGCTGCCAACGGGAGGATCGGTGGACGCGGCTTCAACGCGCATGTCGAGTCTGGGAATGCCGGGCACATGCGACAGGTAAAGGCCGGGACGCCAGGAGGCGCGGCGCGGCGCATCGATGGGCGAGACGTCGTCGTGCACTTCGGAATCGCAGTAGAGCGTGAACCAGTTGCGCACCCAGGGCAAGCGCCAGGAAAAATCGAAGGCGCCGAAGCGCGCCCCGGGATCGTCGGGGCCGAACTTGACCGAGGCGGCCGGTGAATAGGTGCTGAAAAAGCTACGCAGGAAATTGTGGATGTTAGCCGGGGAATGCCCTTCCCCGGCCCAGATCACGGTGCGCTCGAAGCCGAATTCCAGATCGCGCGTGGGCCTGAAGCTGATTTTCTCCACGTGCACCCAGGGGTCGCCGGGGTTGGTGACGTTCTCCTGAGTCGACGACGGGCTGGCTTCATAGGCGGGATTGGGCATGAAGTTGTGGCCGCGCAGAGCGCCGACTATGAACTCGTAGCGGAACGGGCCGGTGAGGCGCGAGAGCCCGGGAACATAGAGCGGCTCGATGCGATTGATTTCGAACGAATAGAAGTTCTGGGCGTTGTTGGAAAACGCCATGCTGGAGCCCTGCGCCGGCCCCAGCCACTGGTCGTGCTTGCCGAAAGAAAAAACGTGATTGAGGTACTGGAAGGAAAGATAGGCCTCGAGGAAGCGGCCGTCGGTGGTGGTGGCGATGGGGCCCTGTGGGATGGTGGGCTGGACGTAGACGGCGGTGGTGGGTCCGTAGGGCGCAGTGCCGGCGGGCACGAAGTAGAGCGTATCGTCGACGTTGGTGAGATACTGCGCCAGGGTCACGGAGTAGCCGGTTGCCGAGGGTGCGCCCTGCAACTCGCCGCGCACGTAAAAGGCAAAGCGCCCGCTGGTGGCGTAGCCGCTGGCGCCGGAGTAATTGTTGAAGCCGTTTTCGAAGGGACGGCCGTAGTCGTTCACGATGGTCGATCCGAGGTGGAAGCTGTCGTGAAGCGGAGTGCCGCTGATGCCGCGCATGAGCGTGTAGACGGATTCGACGCGCGTGCCGCCCTGGAGCGGGCCGCAGGGGCCCTGCATGTCGAGACGCAGTTCGCCATTGACGGCGTCGTAGATTTGGCGCGCTTCGGCGGTTCCGGGATCGTTGCCGGGCTCGCTGCTCTCAATCAGGTTGCCGGCCTCTTCGAGCATGCGCATCACGCTGGCGCGCGTCCAGGGCCGCAAGCCAAGATATAGCGTGTCGGCATAGCCCAGCGAATAAAGCCGCAGCATGGCGGGATAGATCCAGCTATCGACGGGAATATAGGGCGAGCCCATGGTGGCGGGCTGGCAAACGGCGGCGGTGCTGGTGGTCTGCGCTGCGGCTTGCGGCGCGGCAGGCGGTTGTGCTGTAAGCGATCCGGCCCCTGCAAAAATGAGTGCGAATCCCAGCGCGCACGGTACCCGGGATGCCGCAGAACCTCTACGACTAACGATCATCACTCCTCACTTTATCATTCGGATCGGGCGCTTCGAACGCGCGCTGGTGGCTCAAAGGCGGAAGTGCGTCTTCGCGATTCAAGTTGCAGCGGCATCACAAATGCGTCGTCGCCCGCGTCGAGGGAAAAACGTTTTTGCAACCGTTTTTGGGGCTGTTTTTTTCCTGAAAATCCAGTTCGCGCTGGCGCTTTGTGCGGTCCTAAAAATGGGCAACTGCGCAATGTTTGCGCGGCATCTCGACACGGGGGGATGTTAACGGTGGTGAATTATGCTTATATGAGAGAACCTCACTGCGATCATCTCCCCGTATCTATTGCTTTATCCCATCGCTGGCTGCGAGAGTAGCCAAATGGGTTCGGCTGCGCCCGGCAGCTCGGCAACTTCCGCGTTTTCTGTTTCAGGCCTGAACGCCCTGCGCGACATTGCCCCCTGGTAACGAATTTTTCAAGAAGCCAATTTCAGGTTGGCGCGTCTATGAACATCGGCGCAGTCTCTGAAGCAGCCAGGCTGATTAACGCCAAGCAACTAGAGTAACGGTGAATGGATTTCGCTTTGATGCGTCAAGCGCTGGGAACGGTTATTAAATGAGTTCGATTCATTCTTGAAATTTCCACAAGAACGGCGCGCTAACAACGATGGCTCTGGGTACCCTGCACTTGCTTCACTTCCCCACACTCCTGGTTGGTTTCAATGAGTCCATTTTCGCGTCGAGGTTCACTCGCGTCGGGTGGGGTGTGCTCTTGTGATTCCTGCAAGTAGAGGAGCAAGACATGAAGTGCCATCCCTGTTTCTCCAACCGCATACGGAGATCCCGTCTCCGCATAACCGATATTCCCCGGTTGTTTCTACTGCAGCTGCCATTCCTGCTATGAGCAGGACTACGTCCGCTTTTCTGTGGCGTTGAAGCTGAATCCTGCGCGGAGGGTCATGCCCGGCCGGCAGCAGGTGGCGAAGAGACTCGGCAAGACCTCGGCTGCGGCTTGAAAAAGCACGCATCACGGACCAACACAACTTATCCCCACGGCGCCGAGGCAGTGGCTCGCGCGGCCTGAGGCTGCGGTTTTCCGGCAACACGGGAAGCGCACGAGCACGAACATGCGACGGGCTCCATGAGGAGCGCCTGGCACGCTGGGCACGATTGTGTTTATGAAAGGTTCGAGCCTGAACTCGCGGTCGCGAGCCGGCGCATGGATCAATCGTCTTCGCGGCCGGCAACGCGGTTTCTCGCGCGAGCCTTCACCCGGGTTGCGGGTACGCCGCTATAAACCGTCCACGGCTCCAGGTCGTGGCCGGCTACCGAGCCCAGTCCCAGTACGGCGCCCTCGCCCACGTTCACGCCAGGCGAGACAGATGCGCGCGCGCAGATCCACGAATACGCGCCCAGGCGCATGCGGTAAGAGATCATGGGAAAGTCGGGGTGGTTATAGTCGTGGGTCGCCCCGCAAATGTAGGCCTGCTGCGAGACGACGCAGTGGGATTCCAGGTAAATAAGAGAGGGATTGTAGATTTCAGCCTCATCGGCCAGGGTGCAGCATTCTTCGCAGATCAGATTCCACGGCGCCCAGACTTTGCCGCTGGGATAGAAGTGGCAGCCCGGCCCCATTTGCGCGCCGAAAAGACGCAACAGCGAGGCGCGCCAGGCATGCAGGGGCCGCGGCGAAAGACGATAGAGGAACAGATAGGCAGCCTGCCAAAGCAGCCGCGCCAGCCGGTGCTTCCAACTGAAGGAGTCGCGAAGGTAGGGGTTGTCGCCGGCGCCGGAGGGGATCTGGTGCATCGTGCGCTCGCGTGGGCGGGTGGAAAAGCTCATGACCTCTCCTGATTATTTCCCAAAGCAGCTCTCGGGACAAAACGGCAGGGTTTCATGTGTCAGGGCGCCGGGGATCGGGGCCGGTTGCAGGGTTCATAGGCGCGGCGGACGGGCGGGTGCACGCGGCGCGGCGTTGGCAACGTACCAGCGGTACGCTTCTTTCATGCCGGTTTCGAAATCGGTGGGAGCGCTCCAGCCCAGGGCGCGCAGGCGGCTGACGTCCATCACCTTGCGCGGCATGCCGTCGGGCTTGGAGCGGTCGAAGACGAAGGTTCCCTTCCAGCCGATGATCCGGGCGACGCTTTCGGCCAGCTCCAGGATGGTCATCTCGTGCCCGGCGCCGACGTTGAGGAAGAGCTCATCGGAATAATTCTTCATGACGAAGACGCAGGCGTCGGCCAGATCCTCAGAAAAGAGAAACTCGCGCTTGGGTGTTCCGCTGCCCCACAGCTCGACCGTGCAACTGCCAGCTTGCTTGGCGGCATGAATCTTCATGATGAGCGCTGCAACCACGTGGCCACCCTCGGCGTCGTAGCGGTCGCCGGGCCCATAAAGATTGGTGGGCATCACCGACACGAAATCGCAGCCGTACTGGCGGCGAAAGGCCGCGCACATCTTGATGCCGGCGATTTTGGCGATGGCGTACCACTCGTTGGTGGGTTCCAGCGGGCCGCTCAAAAGCGCCTCTTCGCGCATGGGCTGCTGGGCCAGGCGCGGATAGATGCAGGATGAGCCGAGAAACAGGAGCTTTTTCACGCCCGCCTCTTTGGCGGCGTGGATGACGTTGGTTTCGATGACCAGATTTTCGTAGAGAAAATCCGCGGGGCGCGTGGAATTGGCCAGGATGCCGCCCACCGTGGCCGCGGCGAGAAAGACGGCATCGATCTTGTTGCCGGCCAGCCATGCGTGCACGTCGGCCTGGCGCAGAAGATCGAGCTCGGCGCGCGTCGCGGTGACGAGCTGGCAATGCTCGCGCTCCAGGCGGCGCACAATCGCGGACCCGGCCATGCCGCGATGCCCGGCCACCCAGACGCGGCGCCCGGCAAGGTCAAAGCTACTCATGATGCACTGCCTGCACGTGGAATTCGCGGGCGACGACGTCGAGATCGCCATTCACCATTTCCGAAACGAGTTGCGGGAAAGTGACGGTGTGCTTCCATCCCAGCACGCGACGCGCCTTGGAGGAGTCGCCTTGGAGCAGGTCGACTTCGGTGGGCCGAAAATAGCGGGTATCGATTTTGACCAGGGTTTCGCCGCCGGCGGAGTCAAATCCAATCTCATCGACGCCTTCGCCGCGCCAGGCGATGTTGCGGCCGACTCTGGAAAATGCCAGCTCGATGAATTCGCGCACGCTGTGCGTTTCGCCGGTGGCCAGAACGTAGTCGTCCGGCTCGGGCTGCTGCACCATTCTCCACATGCCGTCGACGTAGTCGCGCGCGTGGCCCCAGTCGCGCCGGGCATCGAGATTGCCGATGTAGAGCGTTTTCTGCACGCCGAGATGAATGGCGGCGACGGCGCGCGTGATCTTGCGCGTGACAAAGGTCTCGCCGCGGACGGGGCTCTCATGGTTGAAGAGGATGCCGTTGGAGGCATGCATCCCGTACGCTTCGCGATAATTCACCGTAATCCAGTAGGCATAGAGCTTGGCCACGCCGTAGGGGCTGCGCGGATAAAACGGCGTGGTTTCGCGCTGCGGAATTTCGCGCACGTTTCCGAACAGTTCCGACGTCGAAGCCTGGTAAAACCGCGTCTTGGGGACGAGGCCGAGAATTCGTATCGCCTCAAGAACGCGCAGCGCGCCCGTGGCGTCGGCGTTGGCGGTGTATTCGGGGGTTTCGAAGCTCACCTGCACGTGACTCTGCGCGGCCAGATTGTAAATTTCGTCAGGCTGCACGGACTGAATAATGCGAATCAGGTTCGTGGAGTCGGTCATGTCGCCGTAGTGAATCTGAAAGTGGGCATCGGGGATGTGGGGATCCTGGTAGATGTGATCGATGCGCGCGGAGTTGAACGACGAGGAGCGGCGCTTGATGCCGTGCACGATGTATCCCTTGCTCAGCAGCAGCTCCGCCAGGTACGCGCCGTCCTGGCCAGTGATTCCGGTGATTAAAGCGACTTTCGGCATTGATCCTTCCTCTGGGTTGAACAGAACGTTGCCAGTGTAGCGCGACGGGCGGGGTGGTGCGGCGGAGGGAGTGATTCAGGCTGAAGAACGGCGCCCTTTTTGGGCCCTTGATTCCTGCACGGGAAATGTCGTACCGCCATCCCTGCGGGACTCGGTGTGTCGGCACTTTCCACCCCACGCTGAAGCGCGGGGTTAACCAACGTTGCGCCTCCTGTGCGTCGGACGCGGCGCCCGGCAGTTAAACTCATTTCGTGATTTCGTGCCAGAACATGCTGGAGCCGCGCCGCACCCTGCGCAGGCGCGAGCGCAGAGAGCGATCACGCTTGCTGAAGCGCGTGGCTGCCGCCTTGACCCAATGGTCCCATTCGCGGCGCTCCGGCTGCGACAGGTACTGGTAGAAAAGCTCGTTGATGGGGCGCGGCTTCTCCATGGCCACGCCCGCCCAGTGAATCAGGTACGGCGTCTCCTGCTCGGTGCGCCAAAAGCCGCGGTATTCGCCATCGTAATCGCCTGCCCACGTGGATTGCATGTTATAGGGAGGCAGGGTGAGGTTGTGAATGGGAACATCGGTCGAATTGACGAGCAGATCCAAGCCGGGCTGCTCGTTGAATGGGAGAGTAAGGCAGGTGGAGCGGAAATTCTCGCCTTCGGCGCGCCGCTTCAACTCGTCGAAAGTGAACAGGATCCGGTCGCAGGCCCATTGGCCGGTGTTGAACACCAGTTTCTGCCAGGTTGTGCTTTTGGCGCGGATATATTTCCCCGATTCCTCGGTGGTAGTTTGATCAGGAGCGTGCCAGTGCCCGCACGAGGTGATGAAGTCGCTGACATTCTCCAGCACCTGCGCCGGATTGCGCAGAAACACGAGGTCGGAATCGACGAACTGGTAGCCGGCGATGGTGAGGCACTGATATTTGCGCATGGTGGGATGCGTGCGCCAGCCGCGCAGCCACGCGGACATCTCGGGCATCTCCCACCACTCCGAGCCGCTGGGAAGTGCGAAGCGCTCGCTGTCGTCGTAGGGAATGACCCAGAGCGGCAGCTCGCAACCCACGGCGCGCAGCGAACGCTCCATGGCCAGAAAGCGCAGCCGCACCGATTGATTGGCGAGAGTGACGATTCGTTCGAGGCGCATGGTTGTTTATTGGCTAACCTGCGATTCATTCACCGCCGCATTCGCGGCTGTGGTTGCCCTGTTGCCCCTGAGGCCGGCGTGAATGGTTTCGCAGCCGGGGCAGCAGGGCGGGAAGAAGATGCGCGCCAGCGTCGCATGAAACTTCCAGAACACGGTGATGAAAGCCAGCTCGGCATTGGCGACGAGGATATGGAGAAGATGCAACGGATCTTTGGCTGCCTGTCGCCGCAGGCAGCGCAGCAGGCCCGTCGCGGCCACATGGGCCACGACTCCGATGTGGTGGGCGGGGCCCATGCCGGTCTCCTTCACGCCGTGGAGGTGCAGGTAGAGCACAAACGAGAGGGTGTGATGCTTGGCGACCTTCCACCCCGCTCTGCGATCGTAAGCATGAAAGACGCGCGCGCCGGGAACGAAACGCAGCCGTGATCTGGCGGCAACGCGGTGGTAGAACTCGATGTCTTCCATGGCCGGAAACGGGAAACGTTCGTCGAATCCACCCATGACGGCGAAGAGTTCGCCCCGGATGGCGAAGTTGCAGGACCAGAGGTGCCCCCCGGTTTCGTTGGCCGGGGCGACACTGGCGAAGCTGGTGGGCGTGCCTTCGGTGCTGATGCGCCCTTCAAACAGGCTGCACTCGGGCTCCTCCGCGGCTGCCCGCTGATACTCGGCAACCAGGTTCGGTTCGGGCCGGCAGTCGTCGTCGAGAAAAATAAGCAAATCACCGCGCGAATGCGCTCCGCAATTGCGGTTGGCCGCCGGTCCGCGGCGCGGGCCCTGCACCACGCGCACACCGGGAAACTCGTCTGCGAGCGCGGCTTCGGTCTCGCGTGCATCGCCATCGTCACTGACAACGATCATGCACTCAGGATGTTCGGCGACGAAGGGAAAAATCTGGCGCAGGCAACGCTTCAGGGCATCGGGCCGGGCGCGCGTAGGAATGACGACGGCAACACTGGGGGTCATGCTCAAGTTGCGGACCTGGCTCTCAATAGGGTAGTCGGCGCGGAGCCGGGCTTGCAAACTCCTTGCTCTGGCGGAGAACGAGAGGGATTCCGTATCGGTACATCACGTGCCGCACCGGACTGACAAAGTGCCGGGCGGCAATCTTGCCATAATCCTCATCGGTTTCCCAGTAGAACTGGCGGCGGGCGCTGACGACATACCGATCCTCGGGCAGCGGCTGGGCATCGGCTTTGCGCATGAGCACGCTTTGCACGGTCTGTTCGGTAAACCAGTCAACGGGCGGCTGCCAATCCTCCAGAAGCTCGGCGGCCAATTCGATCGACACCGCGCCCCTGGGAATGTACAGAAGGCCGGCATTGAACCTCGAGATGTATTCCAGGCCCATGGTTTTGGCGCGCGCAACGATGTGCGGATCGCGCGTGCCGTCCAGCGGTTCCACAAAGTAGGCCGGGATGTTTCTCTCCACGCAGGACAAAAGTTCGTCCGGCGGAAGAAATGCGAGCACGTCGTTATCGGAACAAAGAACTCCGCCTTGCAGCGACAATGCCAGTGAAAGGCCGAGCTTGCGGCCCATGGGATGCTGGTTCAGGAATGACCCAAGCGATGGCTGCAGTTTGCAGAGATCGGGGTACACGGATTGGACCGCGTATACCGAGATGCCCGGAAAGAGCGCGCGGACCCGGGTGAGTTCGCCGTCGCTGAGCTCGCCGTCAACCGCGAGCTGCAATTCGAAGCCGTGCGCGCACAGGAAGCGGTACCAGCTCCAGGCGGTCCACATGGCGTCGGCCAGGGATCGCGGCGTGGTGAGCACCGCGAAGCGTGACGGCCTGGGCACGACAGGAATCGGCGGCAGCTCGCGATAGCGATCGCGCACCGGGTAACGGCGCCGGGTTTCCCACCACCAGGTGGGTTTGGTGAGGAGTTTTCTTACCATCGCGTTGGTGGAGTGAGAAGCGCCGGCCGCACTTTCGAGCGTGGCGCTTTCGCGCTTATTTTTGCTCCAGGGAATAATCGATGCCCACGATTTTGCGCCCGCCACGGGCAAATCCCAGCAGCGCCGCGAGCGTGGTGGCAACCAGGGCGGGTAGTCCCGAGAAGATATTAAACAGCAGAACCGCCTTCACAGTGCTCAAATCCATCTTCCAGATGAGGAAAATCTGCACCAGGATGGTGGCTGCGTCGCTGGACAGGTTCATAGAGTAGAAGACAAATTTCCGCGAGCCATTGATTGCGGACATGAGGCCGCTTACGGCCGCCATGGCGCCGGCGATCATGACCAGAACCACTTCAACGCGATAAGCAGCATACTTGGGACCGAGCACCCATAGAAACAGCTCGGGGAAAAATCGCGCCAGAGCAACCATGCTGAGGCCGAAGCCGCCCGCGATGGAGATGGCCAGCAGATAGTTGGTGCGGAGTTGCGTGCGCGGCAGCCGGGCAAAATACGGTTCCACCAGGATGCCGTTCATCTGCGAGGGAATGGTGAAGATCTGCCCCAGGCGGGCCAGCGCGCCTACGCTGGCCACGGCGGCGGTGCGCCCGAAGATGGTGATGAGCAGAAGAGCAAGCTGGCCCTGCAGCGCGTAGAAGATGACGCTGGGCGCGGCCGGCATGGTGATCTGAATAATGGCGGTGCGCTTCTCTTGAGAAGGAACGCCTCTAACCCCGAGCAGCTGGCGGGCGCGAAAAAAGTAGAGCAGCGCGAGCGCGATCACGCCGGAGACGTTGATGAGGATCGCGGAGAAGGCGTTGAGCCAGTGCAGCGCGATAAACACGCCCAGCAGCGCCAGCGTGCCGAGGCTTGAGATCATCTGCGCCTGGTACCAGCGCCTGCGGTCACGGCGCACAATGAGAACCGATGCGTAGGTAGCGCTGACGCGCGCCGACCACGCCGAGACCAGCACGATGGCCACCATGGCCGCCACTACGCCCGCGCTCCAATGGCGGTTGCGGACCAGCAGTGGAAACACCAGGATGGCGCCGGGAGCGACGATGGCAAAGAGCCAATGGGCAAGCTGGCGCAGCGAGGCTACGTAGTCGGCGATCAGTTGCAGGTTGTCGATGCGGTCCCCGACCAGAGAGATGATGCTGCCCGTCGCGCCCACGTCCATGAGCAGAACCAGCATGCCCTGGACGGCGAAGACGACGACGAACTTGGCGTAATCTTCGACCGGGAGAAGGCGAATGCAGAGGAGGCCGTAGAGCAGGTTCCCGGCGATCGTGATTCCCTGAGAGACCATGAACTCAGCGACACGATGGACTTTGGGAACGAAGAAATCTTTCCAGGCTTGGATTCGGCTCATCGAGGTTCGAAAAGGTGCTGTTTTCAAAGAATAGTTGCGGTGCGGGGCGCGGGGCCTCTGCGATCGCTCGGTCGGCTATACTGAGACCCGCAACAGCAATGATTCATCGCTCCGAAGCAACCAGCGGCAAGGAGTGCGATGCGCGTCCTGGTAACCGGCGGTAGTGGCTATGTTGGAACCCACACCTTGAGGGAGTTGACGGCAGCCGGTCACGAATCCATTGTCTACGACAATTTGAGCACGGGCCATCGCCGCCTCAGCCCCGGATACCCGCTGATTGAGGCCGATATCGCCGACGAAATCGCGATGGCGCGCGCGCTTGAAGGCGTCGATGCGGTCATGCATTTCGCGGCGTCGGCGTACGTGGGCGAGTCGGTAACCAACCCGCGCAAATATTTCCGCAATAACGTTGAAGCGGCTCTGAAGATGCTCGATGCCGTGCTGGCTGCCGGCGTGCGCAAGCTCATCTTTTCGTCCACTTGCGCGACCTACGGAATCCCTCGCGAATTGCCTATCGTGGAATCGAGCCCGAAGGAACCCATCAATGCCTATGGCGCCACCAAGCTCTTCTTCGAGCAGGCGCTGGCTGCCTACAACGTTTCGCATGGACTGCGCTCGGTCTCGCTGCGCTACTTCAACGCCGCCGGCGCGCATGCCGGCGGAAGCATCGGCGAATGGCACCAGCCCGAGACGCACCTGATTCCACTTGCGTTGCGAGCGGTACTGGGTTCGGCGCCGCCGCTCCATGTCTTCGGCAGCCACTTGCCCACTCCCGACGGCACGTGCGTGCGCGATTTCGTTCACGTCTCCGACTTGGGCGAGGCGCATGTGCTGGCGCTTGACTACCTGGCCAGGGGCGGCGAAACCACGCGCCTGAACCTGGGCACGGGGACGGGCACTTCGGTGGCGAGCGTGATGGCTGCGGTGGAAGAGGTGAGCGGGCAAAAGGTGCCGCATTGCTTCACCGATCCGCGCCCCGGCGATCCGCCTGCCCTTTATGCCAACGCGACGCTGGCCAGGCAGGTGCTGGGCTGGCAGGCGCGCCGCGATCTGCGCGAGATCATTCGCTCAGCGTGGCAGTGGGAACAGAAGCTCAACGCCGCCGGCTACCGTTTGTGATCCCGATTCACGCGTCCCTTCAGGAGTGCGGAGTTCAAGCCTCCGGCGCGTTTTTCTCGTGCGCTTGATTGGTCACTCAGGGCTCGAGCAGTCCGCTATACACGCGGTTCACAGTTTCAGCCATCGCCGCCCACGTGTAGCGGGTGGTGGCGTCGATCTGTCCCTGCCGCCCCAGCCGTTCACGCAGTGCGTGATCGCCGAGCAGCGACTCCAGCGCCCGCACTACTTCGGCGCTGCTGCCCGCGGTCACCAGCAGACCGTTCTCGCCGTCGCGTATCACATCCTTCATTCCGCAGGTATTGGTGGTAATGACGGGCATGCCTGTGTACATGGCTTCAATGAGGGTTGCCGGCATGCCCTCGTAATAACTCGGCAGCAGGTAGAGATCGTAGTCGAGAAGCAACTCGGCCGACTCAGCGTGCGAGAGCGGTGGATGAACCGAGAGCCTTGAGCGCAGCGGCTCAGGAAAGTCTGCAAGAACACGCTCAGCAGGCGCGCCGGCACCCAGCACGCCCAGGCGCAGGCCGGGGTGTTTCGGCGCCAGGACGGAAAAGGCTTCGGCAACCTGGCGGATGCCTTTGCGCTCCACCCAGGTCCCGGAGAAGATGATGTTTGTGCAGGGCCGTCCGTAGGAGCGCCTCGCAGCAACGGAACGAAACTCCGCTCCTGCGCCCGGAAAGACATTGGTGATCGCTTCCGGTGCGCGATGATGACGCGTCTCAAGAAAAGCGCGGTCTTGCTGGTTCATGCAGAAGACATGGTCGGCGTAGCGCAGCGTCAACCACGATTGCCACAGGCGCGCCAGCGAGAAGCCAATGCGTGCTTTGAGGGTGGGAATCTCGGGGCGCACACCGCTTTTATCCAGACACAGCTCCCAGTAGCGCTGTTCGATGCCGTGCGACATGGCTACTACGGCCGGGTTGCCCAGGCGCGCCTTGGCCAGCACCACGCCTGCCCCTGCGGGCTCGTGGACGTTGATGATGCTGTACGGCCGGCCGCGAAGAAATGCCGCGCGCGCGCAGCGGCGCACATGCCATGCAAATGTGTGCCTGCGCAGGCGCGCGCCGGGAACACGCTCCATGTCGTCGGCGGTGAAGTATTCGGTCTCCCAGCCGAACGGCTCGAGCCCCTGGTGCATCGAACTCATCATGCGTGCCATGCCGCCCCAACTATGGCGCGGCACATTCTGCGCCACCAGCACGCGCTTGGGTTTGCCTTGCTTGTCTGAAACTGTCATTGGGGCGTTGGTCCAGCGCGGCTCGGCCTCAGCGCGATGCGCAGGGAGTCTTGATGGCCGCGCGTCCGCTGTAATCGATGCGGTGCAGAAAGATGGGATCGTCGAGCGCGGAGACGAACTCGTCGACGGCCTTGCGAGCGCCCTGCCAATGCCCGTAATCGTCGATGAGCAACACGCCGCTCCTGCTGAGTCGCGGATAGAGATGCACCAGCTCATGCTTTGTCGACTGGTACCAATCCGTGTCGAGGCGGAGCAGGGCGATGGTCCCGGGACTGTGCGCCGGGATTGTGTTCTCCACCATCCCCTTGACGAAATGGATTTTGTCTTCCGGGTAGCCTGTTCCCAGCACTGCCTTGCGCACTTCGTCGAGACCCGCATAACACCGCGCGCTCTCCCATTGATCTTTCGCCGGCAGGCCGTTCGAGTCCACGTCATCCCGGCCGGGATCGGGCATGCCTTCGAACGTATCAAACAGATATAAGTGCCGGTCGAAGCTCTTGAGGTCAAGGAGCGTGAGCGCCGCGGCCATCATGCTGCCGCCACGAAAGACGCCGCATTCCACAATGTCGCCGGGAATGCGGTAGTGCTCGAGGTAATGGACCGATTCGATCAGGCACATGATCCGCTCGATGGAGGTGGCCGTATACGGCCTGACAGCGCGGATGGTCGCTTCCAGGCCTGCCGGTACGTCGCGGGGCACGATGCGGTGGATCACGTAGCCGCGATTTTTCAGGGCGATTCCGACTCGGCTGTTGATGTAGGTTCGAATCCTCCTTGCCAGAGGAAGCGGCGGGGCGGGCATGCTTTTTCTTTACCTCCGCGATGGGGCGACGGATGGAATCGCCGGTCTCGGGTTCAGATGCGGCTCGATCTCAAATCTTGCCCGGCTTTGCTTCTGCACCAGCTACAGCACAAAACCCGTGGCCCGCGAAAAATACTTCGCGCCGGGGTCGATAGGCTTGATGGGCTTGGCGGGAACACCGCCGTACAGATAACCGGGAGTCTCGTATGCATCGACCAGCAGCGAGTGGGCGCCGAGCCCCGAGCAGTCAGGTAGCACGCTTCCGCCCAGAAGGACGGACGCCGTGCCCACAAAACAATGGTGGCCGATGCGCACGGGCTTGCAGCGCTGGCGCGACTCCCCGAGATCGATGCTGTGGGTGAGGATCTGGGAACGGAACCCCGCAACCGTGGTGAAGGCGCCGATTTCCACCTCGTCGGTGCAATCGATGATGTGGCGCCCGGTGATGGCGGCGTGGCGGGCGACCATCAGCCGCGCCTTGCGCTCCGGGTCCAGAGTGAAATGAGGATTGGCCGTGCCCAGGGGAAATGCGAAGATCCAATTCAGCGGGCCGATGAACGCGTACTCCTCGAGGCGGAGCAAGTCGAGGTTCTTGCACACCGTGAGCGGGCCGATGAACGCCCTGGGGCCCATCTCAAGGCGCCGGGGCAGAATCAGTGCGAGGCGCGAGATATAGGCGGTTTTGTCGATGGCGAAATCGCAACACGCCTGCAGGATGCGGCGCCTGAGAAACCACGGGAACGGGGCGGCGCAGACAAAGGCCACTTTCTTGAGCCCAGTCATGCCAGCTCCCGGTAAAGCGAAACGTACTCGTTTATCATGCGCGAGATTTGAAAGCGCGAGCGCACGTTTTCCAGCCCGCGCTGCCTCATCTCCTGATGGTATCCGCGATCGGTGGCGAGCCTGCGAATGGCCTCAGCCATGCCGGCCTCATCCTCGACCGGCCGCAGCTCGGCTGACCGGCCCAACACCTCGGCCAGCGGAGCAATGTTGCTGGCAACGACCGGACAGCCGCAGGCCTGCGCCTCAATGGGAGGCCAGCCGAAGCCTTCGTAGCGCGAAGGAAACAGCAGGGCCACCGCGCGGTTGTAGAGTGCTTCGAGAACTTCCACTTCCGGCTTTTCGACCTCGAGGATGCGACCTTCGATGCGCAACTTCTTTGCCAGCTGCCAAAGATCCGGGCTCAGTCGAGCGCCCGCGAACAGCATGCGCAAGCTGGTTCCCTCCGAGGCCGTGGCAAAGATCCTCAGCGCGCCAGCGCGGTTCTTGCGCACCAGGTTGGAGCCGACGTGGAGAACGAAGGGCTCGGAGATGGCGGGCAGGCCGGCGAGGCGGCGATCGATTTCGGTGCCGTCGAGCGGGCGAAAGGGGTAATTAAGCCCGTTGAGCACCACGCGCAGATTTCCCGCGCCGTTCAGGATCCTGCGCGCATCGTTCAACGTGTATTGCGAGACGCACGCCACGCGCGTGGCCCGCGACATGCCGCGGCAAATTCTTCTCTGCAGGGCGCGCCCGAAAAACGTCGCCGGACAATCGACGCTTTCGCCCATGGCGCCGCGCACGGCAAGCATGTCGTGACAGGTGACGACGGTGGGCTTGCCTTTCAAGGCGAAAGTGTAGAGAGCCGAGCCGTGGTCGCAGATATGCACGAGGTCGGCGTCCTGGGCTGCGGCGCGCAGGCGGCCCGGAAAAATCATGAACCGGTCGATATAACCAAGCCACTTGCCCAGCCCGCCGGCCGAGCGGCGGAGCCGGCCAAAAACAGGCCGAGGCGAAACGAGGCGAGCCTCGATGCCGCGTTCCTCAAGCTCACGAAGCAGCGCGCCGGCCCAGACCTTCATGCTCGTGGCTCCGTCGAACTCGTAATTCCCCACCAGGAGGACCTTCATACGGCTTCCAAGCTCGTGTTTCTCCAGCGGCAGATGCGGTCCCCGGCGCGATGGGGCAAGATCGGCTCGCGATCGTGCGCTACCATCGATTTAATGCGGCCAGCGGTAGTTCTATTATCGTTCAACTCCGAAGCCACGCTCGGAGCCACGATCACGAGTGCGCGGCAGGTGGCCGCGGAGATCTTTGTCGTGGACTCCTACTCGAGCGACGGCACCGTGGAGCTGGCGCGATCCTTCGGAGCCACGGTGGTGCAGCACGCATTCGAGCATTACGGCGCGCAGCGCAACTGGGCCATCGACAACCTGCCCATCGCCATGCCCTGGCAACTGCACCTGGACGCCGACGAGCAGATGGACAGCGAACTGGCGGCCGCCATCCTGGCCTTGCCCCAAGAACCCGAAAACGCCGGTTACTTCCTGCCCCGCTACATTCGCTTTCTGGGCCGCCTGATGCGCCACGGCGGCATGAGCCCGACCTGGCATCTGCGTTTGTTCCGCAGCGGAGTCGGCCGCTGCGAGGACCGCCAATACGACCAGCACTTCCTGCTGAAAGACGGAACCACCGGCAAGCTCCGGGGCGCCGTGATTGACGACGTCCGCATGCCTCTGACGGAATGGATTGCACGGCACAACCGCTGGGCCGACCTCGAAGTGGCCGAGTTCAACGCCGAGGAATCTGTCGGCCGCATTCAACCCGACCGCCATGGCAATCCGGCCCAACGGAAGCGATTCCTGCGCCAGAAATACAATCGGCTGCCGCTGTTCATCCGGCCTTTTGCATTGTTTGCGTATCGCTATTTTTTCCGGCTCGGCTTTCTCGACGGGGTCGAAGGACTCATCTTCTGGGTGCTGCAAACGTTCTGGTTCCGTTTCCTGGTCGACGCGAAGATCTGGGAGAAGCGCCACGGCCCGAACGCACGAGATATAAGAAGATAGGCGTTTCAAGAATGATTGCGTTCGGAGGCAGCCTTGTAAATAGGGCACGACTTTAGTCGGGCCGCACCAGTCGCAATAGGATCGCGGGCTTTAGCCCCTGCCTTCCTGCGATGAGAGAGAATTATGATCGAAAGCCCGCCCCCTGAATGGTCACTGGGGCAAACGGTCGAGATCGGTCGGGTCGACGGGCTCTGTCGGGCCTGTTGGCTCGGTCAAACCACCGGGATTTTCCAGGGAATTCGGTTTCCTCGGAGTGGATTGGCTCGACTTTTTTCCGCCAAATGTCGTATTGGCGGCATTCCCCTTGAAGTCAATGCGGCCGCGGCTGTGAGATCCGCCCTTGGAGGCTGCCGTCTTTGCTCTGCCCAGATTGGGCAGCGTGCCACCTTTCGCGTTTTGCGCGCGCTGCATGCCGGAAGGACGCTTGTGAACGGAAGATGCCGCGGACGGCGTTCTGGCCGGCGCGGCACTCGTAGTCTTAAGGTGGGTGATTCCCGGAGTTGTGCTCAGGCCGGCCGGCGCCGGTGATTTCGTCGGCACTCCGCCGGCTGCGGGCAGGCCTGAACCCTCTGACCACACTCCCCCCGCCGCGGCTCCCGTTTTCACGCTTCCGCCGCCCGCGATCCAGCTCGAACTCCCGCCGGAGACTGCGGCACGCGGCGAAGAAGAGGAAGTAGCCGCGGACGACCCGCCGCCCCAGGTGCTGGAACTGGTCGTCCTGCCACCCCAGGATTCCTGTGCGCGCACAGTTCCAGCGCCGGCAAGGCAGGCCGCGGCCAGCCACGTCAAACTCAGCCAGATCCTGTAATTCGCACCCATCGCTGGTTCTTTCCTGGTTCCGTCGTCTTCAAGTCTACGCCAGGGAGCCCATGGCATTCCCGGCGGCCGCCATCAGGCTGCGCTCCAAATGCGAAAGAACGCGCACCGACGACCATCGCTCGCTGGCGTAGCCGCGCGCATTCCGGCCCACCGCGTCGAGATTCTCACGCCGCAGCGCGCAGATGGCAGCCAGCAGCGCCTTCGGATCTTCGGCGGCAACCACTTTCCCCGCCTGTGCCTCGCGGGTAATACGCGCCACCTCGCATTCGGGATTGACCGAAGCAACGATGGGCCGTCCCGCGGCAAGATAGGTTACGATCTTCGACGGAAACGCCACCTCCGAGACCGACTGCTGCTGGGTTACCAGGCAGATGCCGCTCGCCGCCAGCAGGCCGCGGAATCCTTCCTGCTCGAGCAGCGGCAGAAAGCGCACATTCTCGAGAGCGAGCTCCGCGGCACGGCACCGAATCCTTTCGCGATCGGCGCCATCGCCGACAAACAGGAACAGCATAGAGTGGTCGTGGCGATTGAGCGCCGCCGCATCCAGCACCACATCCAGTCCCTGCTTTACGCCCATATTGCCGCTGTGCGTAACCAGGAACTTTTCTCCCAGATTGTACTTCTTGCGAAACGCGCTGCCTTCCTGGGGCTGAAGATCGATGAGCGAGTCGTCGATGCGCGGCTCGAGCAGCTCCACCTTCTCTGCGCTCACGCCTTTTGCCACGATGCGTTGCTTCATGCTCATCGTGAGCGTGGTAACGAGGCGCGCGTGCCGGTAGGCGGCACGCTCCAACCGGTAAAGGAGCGCGACGGTCCAGCGGGGCAGCATGTCCAGGTTGGCGGCCGAATCGGGCTGCAGGTCCTCCGCGTCAAAGACATAGGGAATGCGCCATAAGCGGCTGAGCAGAATGGCGGGCAGCGCCAGTCCCAGCGGCGGAGAAACCACAAGCAACACCTGGGGCCGCTTGCGGGCCAGGGCGCGCAGGGCCGAGGAAGCGATGAATGTGGCCTCGTGCAGGATGCGCCGCCAGGAGGAGACCGGATTGGGGATATAGGCGTAACTGCGGACGATCCTGACGCCATTGCGGGTCTCGGTCAACGCCAGCTTTCCGGCGTACTCCGGCGGCACTTTCCACTCCGGATAATAGGGAAATGTGGTGCAGACGACGACGTCGTGTCCCGCGGCGGCAAGGTGCTCGGCGCGATAGGTTGTAAATGCGCCAATCCCCGTCACTTCAGGCCAATAATTAATGCTTAAAATTAACACTCTCATGCGTCACTCCTGCCGGGAAGAACCGCTGCTCCGCCCCAGCAGCCGGGCCACGATGCGCCAGGGCAGCGGAGAAACCGCGATCGAGCCCGGCACCCAGGTGCTGGCCAGGTAGAGATCTCCAACCCCTTGCGAGCGCGCTCTGGCAACCAGCAGCTTGGCAATATCCTTCGGCACCATGCGCGCAGCCAGCGGTTTGAGCCGTGTGTCTCCTCTTCCCTCGTCATACCGCCAGGTGCTGAAAGGAAGCGCTTCCTCTTTGGTGGGATTCTCGCAAAGCTCGAGAAGCGGGATTTGCATGGCGGCGATGGCTTTGTCGTTGACCGCGCTCCATGCCGGCGAGGCTGTCAGTTCTTCAGCGTAGCGCATGCACGCATCGCGAACCAGGAGCCACTGCGCTTGAGCCTCGCCCGATCGGCCCGGGCTCAATTCAGGTTCAATGCGTTCCCCGCGCCGAACCAGTGCCAGCGTGGTGCCGTGGCTGGCGATAAAGAAACTCTCAATCAGCGTGATCAGCGAATACCCGAGCCGTTCCACATCGTCCTGCGCAAGAAAGCGCGTGACCGGGCAGTGGGGCTGAAACTCCCCCAGGTGGTGGCGAAGGCCCACGTAGAGACAGGCGATCTCATGCTCTGCTCCTTCAGCGGAGTAGGCCTTGGCCAGGCTCCTTTGCAAGGTGCCGCGCCAGCCGGCATCGACAAATGCGCACGCCGGCGTGGGCTCGTATCCTGACTGCTCAAGATAATCCAGCAGGATTCTCCTTGCTTCCGAGGTCGACTGCTGCACGGCGCTTCGCAGCGGTTCCCTGCTGAGCAGGGTTTTCAGGTCATTCGCAACGCCGGGGTTGGCGGCACGCGACGATGCCAGGAGCTTGTCAATCTCCTCGCCGGGCCGCAGCGGAAATAGCCGCTTCAGCACCTCCTGCGGGCGATCGGTTGCCAGCTTGTCGAAAAGCCACCACAGATCGTGGCGATTCCCTTCCTGATAACCCGTCAGCAGCCACGCGGCGCGGGATGCGTAGATGTATTCGCATCGGAGATCGGCGCCCATCTTCGCGGCCAGGTACTTCGTCACCTGGTGCGCGATCTGCATATCCCGGGCCAGAAAGAAAAGCTTTTTGATTCCGCGCTTGCGGGCCTCTTCAATAAGCCACAAGCCAAAACCAGCTATGAATGGCGCCGCGGCGCTGGCAATCATGTCCCAGGTCGCGGAGGACGGATCGCTTCCATCCCGCGAGAGACGGGCAAATTTCGACACCGCAACCAAACTTCGCGCTTGCCACGATTGGCCGCGCAACGCATCGAGGGTTCGCCGCTCCAGCCGGTTCAAGTGCGCGCGGGTGTAGAGTGAAGCGGCGATGCCGGCCCGGCGCGCGCCCCTCAAGTCTCCGCGCCACTGATCGCCGGTGTGGTGAACTCGACCGGCATGCGTCCCCGTCTGTTGCAGGGCGTGGTGGAAAAGCTCGCCGGTGGATTTCAGCTTGCCGCACTCCGACGATACGAAGAGGCGGTCCGGCTGCTGCCATTCGCCGGTCTTCGCAAGCATGGCCTGGATTTGCGGAGAGCCCAGGTGCATGTCCGAAACAAACCAGATTGGCCGGCCCTCGTTTCGCGCAGCTTCGATCCTCCGGGCGACTTCAGGGACGGGGCGGACCGCGGCAAGCTCAAGCTCGGCTTCAAGATGCATCGCCTCCTCCGCCTCGGCGGGCGTCCAGTTCAGCTTTTCGCGAAGATGAGTGTAGATCGCGCTCAGCGTAGCCCCCGCCCGCATCCCGCCATCTTTCCATGCTCTTGCTTCGGCCCATTGGCGAAGATTGGCAAAGGATTCCTGGCTGGTATAGAGCTTGCGATGCCTGAGCATTTCGTCCAAATGCGCGTAGACATCTTCAGGAACGGCATAGATGCGAGTGAGAGCGGTGTCAAATACATCGAAGCTGGCAATGCGCCGGCGGCTCTCCGCTGCTCGATCGGGCAGCAAATCCTTGGTCATAATTCTCGATCCGCAATGGCCCTGCGCCGGAGAAGTTTGCTTCTGCGTGGACGAAATAAGCGGCAAATCCCACGCCGGTCAGGCCACAGAACCCGCAGGCGCCAGTTCGAAGCAGCTCTCCAGCACGTCGAGATTGCGGCGGCCGCAAAGATGATCGGTCGCCCGCCGCAAATCATCGGCATCCGGCTCGAATTTGAGAATGCGGCGAATGCCCTCAACCAGCTCGTTCGGCGCGAGCGATGGCACGCAAACTCCGAGGCGGAACTGCGACATTGTGGCTACGATGCTGCTATCGGGCGGGCAATGCGCCAGGATGGGCCGCGCCGCCATCAGGTACGTGCTCATCTTGGTCGGCAGGCTGGTCCTGCGAAAGATCTGGTAGCGGGCCTCGAACGGATACATCGAGTAGACAAACCGGCACTGTTCGAGTTGGCTCACGGCTTCGTCTTCAGAGACATCGCCCGCTGCCTCCACCAGTCCCGGGAACTCCGCCGCGGCACTCTCGAAGAACGGCGATCGCCCGAAGGTCATCAGCTTGAATTGAACGCCGTCGGCGCCCTCGATGGTGCGCAGCGCCTGCAAAAAGGCTTTCACCTCGGGCTCGCTGTAGGCGCTGCCCACGTGGCCGACGCGAATGGTTGATCCGGCGGCGGCTTTCGCGGGGCGCGGCGCGGCGTGGTCTATGTACCGGAAGACGACTTCGACAGCGACGCCGTAGCGCTCCTTGTAATAGCGCTGCATGGGTTCTGAAACGACATCAACGCTGGTGGCGGCGCGAAGCAGCGCCCGGTTGCAGCCATCGAAAAACGGTGCGAGGTGCCGGTACCGGCGCGATTTCATTGCTAGGCCAACGGGGTCGTCGTGCACTGAAACGTGCAGCCGGGGGGCGCCCAGACGGCGCAGAACCGGGCCCATCAGGAGGCCTTCGTTCATGGCATTCAGCCACACGATATCGGGCGCCCATGCCATGATCTTCTTTGCGTAGTCAAGCACCGCCGGATGGCGCCGTAACACAAAAAGTCTCACGCTGTTCCACGTATCGGTGGCCAGCGGCCCTCCCAGCAGCGGCGGTCCCAGCCGCGTGGCTGCCGGAATACCCGCCTCAGCGTGGGATAGATAAAACCAATGCGTTTCCGCTCCCGGCAGGTGCGGCAGCAGGCTGCGAAAAATGGTCCCGCCGCCTCCCGTGCACGGGTTGAATGGGGTAAAGAGTGCAATCCGCTTGGGCACAGCCTCTCCACTTGCAATATGGCTTGCGCGCTCCGCTCTACACTGCCTGGCTGACTTCGTGCAGCCGCTGCACCCAGGATTCGTGGGTCTCGAGAAAAATGTCGCGCAGTGATTTGGTCAGGTCCCACCCGGGATAGTGGCTCTTCATCTTGCTCAGGTCGCTGATGTAGCAGATGTGATCGCCTTCGCGGTTTTTCTCCACGTAGTCGTACACCATCTTTTTGCCCGAGATCTGCCCGATCATGGTGAAGGCTTCAAGAATCGAGCAGCTGTTGCCGCGCCCGCCGCCCAGGTTGTAGACCTCGCCGGCCCGCGGCGCATCGATAAATGCGGCGATGAAGCGCGCTACGTCCAGCGAATGAATATTGTCGCGTACCTGTTTTCCCTTGTATCCGTAGATGTGGTACGGCGTTTCGGTGATATTGCACTTCACCAGGTAGCTGAGGAATCCGTGCAGTTCCACGCCGGAGTGATTGGGCCCGGTGAGACATCCGCCGCGCAGGCAGCAGGTGGGCATGTTGAAGTAGCGTCCGTATTCCTGCGCCATCACGTCGGCCGCAACCTTCGAGGCGCCGAAGAGCGAGTGCTTCGACTGGTCGATGCGGAAGGTCTCGGGGATGCCGTTCGCGTACTCCGCGTCGGCGTAGTCGTATCTCGTTTCCAGCTCCACCAGGCGCAACTCGTTGGGCGCGTCTCCGTAGACCTTGTTCGTCGTCAGCGACGCGAACGGCGCCTCAGGGCAGCTTCGCCGCGCGGCCTCGAGCAGGTTCAGCGTGCCCACGGCGTTGGTGTCGAAATCATCGAAGGGAATGCGTGCCGCTAGATCGTGGCTGGGCTGCGCGGCCGCGTGCACGATCGCGTCCGGCGCAACCTCCTTTACCAGTTCCAGCACGCCGTCGCGGTCGCGGATGTCGAGCTCATGATGGAAAAATCCCTTTAGCTTGGCCTGAAGGCGATGCTGATTGCGGCGATTGTCGCCTTGCGGCCCGAAAAACGCCGCTCTCTGATTGTTGTCGACGCCATGAAGCTCCCAGCCCAGCCCGGCAAAATATTCGCACACCTCCGAACCGATCAGCCCCGACGAACCGGTAACCAGCAACTTCTTGACTTTCATTTCAATACCTCGTTCGAGTTTGGCGAATCGATGGATGTGCAGCCGCTTCGGAAGTTTGCCACCTTACGGTTTGCGCGCAACCACGAGAAACTGCTTTCCGAAGATTCTCCACGCCTGCGGCAACGCCAGATAGAACCGCAATGCCCAAATCGGATAGCTCTTACTATTCGACATGGTGTAGGGGAGAAAGCGTGGTATCACCCTCTCCACAACAAAGCCCACTTTCGCCAGGACTTCAACCAACGACCGATCGCTCAGCGCGATGTGGTGATCGTAGAAATCCCAATAGGCCCCTGGAATGTACCGGATGTTTGGCCCTAGAGCGATGAGAAGACCCTTTGGACGCA